>Ga0209761_1000051_pt1 | contig 54112 bp, 45 predicted proteins | sample GraSoi013_1_40cm_4_FD_185818 | JGI IMG/M metagenome (GOLD analysis project Ga0209761, IMG submission 185818) | Grasslands soil microbial communities from the Angelo Coastal Reserve, California, USA - Sample 09_25_2013_1_40cm (SPAdes) (version 2) | ecosystem: Environmental > Terrestrial > Soil >... | reverse complement strand
GACCGGGATGGTCACGGTCTACACCGGATCGCACTCCCACGGCCAGGGCCACGAGACCACGTTCGCTCAGCTCGTGGCGGACGACCTCGGGATTCCGATGGAGCAAATCGAGATCGTCCACGGCGACACCGGGTCGATTCCGTTCGGCATGGGCACGTACGGGAGCCGCTCGGCCTCGGTCGGCGGGACCGCCATCCAGATGTCGCTCGACAAGATCAAGGAGAAGGGCAAGCGGATCGCCGCCCACCTGCTGGAGGCTTCGCCCAAAGACATGGAGTACGCCAACGGGCAGTTCCAGGTGAAGGGCGTGCCGAGCAAGGCGGTGCCGTTCGGCGCCGTGGCGCTCACCGCGTACATCCCTCACAACTATCCCGAAGGGCTCGAGCCCGGGCTCGAGGAGACGAGCTTCTACGATCCCTCGAACTTCTGCTTCCCGTTCGGCGCTCACGCCTGCGTCGTCGAAGTCGATGCCGACACGGGCAAGGTGAAGCTGCTGCGCTACGTCGCCGTCGACGACGTCGGTAACGTGATCAATCCGATGATCGTGGACGGCATGGTGCACGGCGGGATCGCCCAGGGCGTCGGCCAGGCCCTTTGGGAGGGCGCGGTCTACGACGGCGACTCCGGGCAGCTCGTGACGGGCAGCATGATGGACTATGCGATGCCCAAGGCCGACATGCTCCCGAACTACGAGACGGACCGCACGGTGACGCCGACGCCCGTGAACCCGCTGGGCGTCAAGGGCGCGGGCGAGACGGGCACGATCGCGGCGACGCCCGCCGTCGTCAACGCGGTGGTCGATGCGCTCGCCCCGTTCGGCGTCGATCACATCGAGACGATGCCGCTGACAGCCGAGCGCGTGTGGAAGACGATCCAGGCCGCCAAGGCCAGGCGATAGGAGACGACCATGTACCCTGCCGCATTCGAATATCACTCCCCGACCAGCGTACGCGACGCCCTCGGGCTGCTCGGTCGTCTCGGTGACGACGCCAAGCTCCTGGCCGGAGGCCACAGCTTGATCCCGATGATGAAGCTCCGGCTGGCCCAGCCGAAGCACGTGATCGACCTCCGCAAAGTGCCCGGGCTCACCGGGATCAAAGAGGACGGCGGCACCATCGTCATCGGCGGCATGACGACCCACTGGCAGATGGAATCGTCGTCGCTGCTCAAGTCGAAGTGCCCGATCCTGGCCGAGACGGCCGCCATGATCGGTGATCCGGCGGTCCGGAACCTCGGAACGATCGGAGGCTCGCTGGCTCACGCCGACCCCGCCGCCGACCAGCCCGCGACCGTTCTCGCGCTCGGCGTCGAGTTCGTCTGCGAGGGGCCGAAAGGCCGGCGGACCGTGAAGGTCGACGACTGGTTCAAGGGCCTGATGTCCACCGCCGTCGGCGAGGACGAGATCCTCGTCGAGATGCGCGTGCCCGCGTGGCCGGCGGGCAGCGGCGGCGCCTACCTGAAGTTCCCGCACCCCGCCTCGCGCTTCGCTGTCGTCGGCGTCGCCGCGATGGTGACGCTCGACAAGGAAGGCAAGTGCACGAAGGCGAGCGTGGGAATCACGGGCGCCGGCACGAAGGCGATACGCGCCAAGGGCGTCGAGGCCGGGCTCGTCGGCAAGAAGCTCGATGCGGCGACGATCGAGGCGGCGGCCCAGAAGGCCGCCGAAGGCATCGACGTCCAGGCCGACCTTCAGGGATCGGTCGAGTACAAGTCGCACCTCTGCCGCGTCTTCGCGAAGCGCGCGATCACGGAGGCTGTCAAGCGCGCGGGCGGCAAGTAAGAGTTCGGTCGGGGCACGGGGGCGTATTTCCGGACCACGTGCGCGGCGGCGAGGTACGAGAACCCCGCCCGTCCCCGGGCCGCATCATTCTTCGCCGCGCGCGCGTGTCTTCAACGATCGCCATCCCTCAGCAATGCGAGAGCGAAGCAGATCCTCACGCGCCCAACATTTTCGCGCGCGCTTTATAGACTGACACCGCGCGCTTGAGCTGCGGCAGTCGGATGCTCGTGCGGGCTCTCCGGTACGCCAGATCCCCTGATGCGAGGTAGCTCAGCCGGCGCATAATCGATGGAGACGAGACGGCAGGGCCGGGCTCGGGCGCAGCGTGAGGCCAGCGGCGGGGATAACGGACACGCCGCGTGCCAGCGCGAGCCGGTAGTGCTGGGCCACGGAAGCGACGATGAGCTGCATCTCGGTTGTGGCGAAAGCGCTCCCGATGCAGTGGCGCGGGCCGCCGCCGAAGGGAAAGTAAGCCAAGGTCGGGCGTGCGGCGGCTCGGGCGGGTGTGAAGCGGTCGGGATCGAAAACCTCGGGCGCTTCCCACACCGCGGGATGGCGGTGCGTGACGTAAGGGGATAGCAGCACGATCCCTCCGGCCGGGATGGTGTAGCCGGCGAGCGTGTCGTCCTCGACGGGCGTACGCGCGGTCAGCCAGGTCGGCGGATAGAGGCGCAACACCTCCTCGATCACCCGCCGTGTGTAGTCGAGGCGTGGAAGCATTTCGACGCCTGGCGCGCGACCGCCGAAGAGGGTACGGCATTCCTCCTCGAGTTGTGCTCGCACATCGGAACGTTCCGACAGCACATACCAGGTCCAGGCGAGCGCGCTCGCGGTCGTGGTATGCCCTGCGACGAGGAAGGCCTTCAGCTCGTCGCAGAGGTCGGCGTCGGTGACTGGCTCGCCGGCGCCGGGCGAAGCCAGAAGCGCGGCGAGCAGGCTACCTGGCGGTGGAGTCGTGCGGCGCGCCTCCCTGACCTTTTGGGACACGAAGGCGTCGATCGCCCGGAGGGCGCGCCGATAGCGACCGGCCGCCAGCGTCGGAATTTCGAGCCAACCCAGTGCACTCCAGAGACGACGGTCGACGTGGCCCACGGCCACATCCAGGGAGTGACCGAGCGCCTCGATCTCCGCGGTGGCGATATCGCCGAAGCACGCCCGGATGATGATCGTCTGGGTCAGGCGTCGCATCTCGGTTACCGCGTCGACGGGCTCGCTTCCTTCGGCCAATGACCGCCAGCGCTCGAGCATTTCTTGCGTGGCCAGGGTGACAACGGAAGCGAACTGCGCGTGTTGGCCGGGCTGAAAGGCAGGCTGCACCTGGCGACGCCGCTGGCGCCAGCGGTTGCCATCAACCACGGTCAGGCTATCGCCGAAGAGCCCGCGCACGCGCGTGGCTGGCGGACCCTTGGCATAGGCACGGGCATTGTCCTGCAGCACATGCCTAACGTGATCGGGATGGCTCAGCAGATAGACCTGTCGCGGACCGAGCCGCATGGAAAGAACGTCGCCATAGCACCGTGCGCATTCCATGAAGAAGCCAAGGGGGTCGCGTCGCGCCCTCGGAAACACGCCCACGAACGGGTAGCCCGTGGGCCCCGCGGCGCGTTGGGACGGAGCGATGGACATCCGGGCGCTCACGCCACGCGAGCTCGATAGGCCGGCGGCGGTGGCACGCAACCGTGGGCGGTGAACCAGTCGACGGCCTCGAGCAGCGCCTGCTCGACCGGAGTTTGGGGCAGCCCGAGTTCTCGCACGGCTTTCTCGGCGCTGAAGTACATGTGCTTGCGCGCCATGCGCACGCCGGTGAGCGGCACGCGCGGCGGCCGGCCGGTGGCGCGCGCCACGCCTTCGTTGACCAGCGCCACGAGATAGATCAGGGCATGGGGCACTCGCACGCGCGGAGCGCGGATGCCGGTAATGCTCTCGAGCATCTGGAAGATCTCAGTGAGCGAGCGGTTTTGGCATCCCAGGATGTATTTCTCTCCCACACGCCCGCGCTGCGCAGCCAGGAGATGTCCCCGCGCCACGTCGGCGACGTGGATCAGGTTGAGACCTGTGTCGAGAGTGGCGACCATGCGTCCCAGAAGATAGTCGAGGATCATCTGGCCGGTAGGCGTGGGCCTGACTTCCCAAGGGCCGATGGGATTGCTCGGATTGACGATGACCACGGGCAGGCCGCGAGCGGCGTACTCCTCGGCGACACGCTCGGCGAGAAACTTCGAGCGCTTGTAGGGGCCGATCATGTCGTCGAGCTGGACGGGTGTGGTCTCGGTGCCGAGGCCACCGTCGCGGGGCAGGCCGAGCGTGCCGACGCTCGAGGTGTAGACCACGCGCTCGACGCGCGCCCGCGTGCACGCCTCGAGCATGGTGCGCGTGCCATCCACGTTGTTGCGGTAGATCTCGGCCGGGTCCTTCGCCCAGAGCCGGTAGTCCGCTGCGACGTGGAAGATCTGCGCGCAGCCCTGGATCGCGCCGGCCACGGAAACGGGGTCGAGCATGTTGCCGCGCACCACCTCGACCGCGCAGCCTTCGAGCGCCCGGAGGCTGCTTGCCGGACGCGCGAGGACTCTCACGCGATGGCCCTCGGCGACGAGCAGTCGCGCCACGTTGGCCCCCACGAAACCGGTGGCGCCGGTGACCAGCACATTCATGGCGGGCGACTCCGGAGTTCAGCATACGCTCCCCGGAGACAGGAGACACGATCAGCATCATAGAAGCATCACGGCCCGAGGACCGGGCGCGGTGTCATCAGGCGTGGGCCGCCCGCTCGAGGGCAATGAAAGCACGGCGGACGCACGAAGCGTAGAGCACGGCGGCGAGCACGGACAGGCCGAGGAGCATCGCCGCGAGCGGCTGCACGCTGTGAGGTGAGAAGCGGCTGACCACGGCGGAGACGAGCGAGGTCCCCAGGATGAAGAGAGTGCCGAGCACGGCGCTGGCGATGCCCGCCGACGAGCCGCTCCGGGACATGGCGACGGTGAACAGGTTCGGGAAGAGCAGGCCGCCGGAGAAGAACAGCAGTGCCGTCGGAATCACGATGAGCGTCAGGCTGAGCGGCACGACGAGCGACAGGACGAGCATCGACAGCGGGGCCAGGATCGCCAGCAGGAAGGCGCTGAGGACGGTGAGCTGGTGTCGGCGGCTGTTGCCGAGGAGTGCGCGGTTGACGCTGTTGCCGGCAAACCAGGCGACGCCCATCCCCAGGCCGATCCAGCCGTAGTCGCCCGCCGAGTAGTGCAGCACGCGCTGTACGAGGAAGGGTGCCACCATGCTGAACACCGCGATGTACGAGTACATCAGGGCGAGCACGAGTGCGGCCGCGACGAACACGTGGTCCTTCAGGAACGACCCGAGCTCACGGGTGAGCGCGGCGACGTCCAGCGGCCGGCGGTGGGCGATGGTCTCAGGCAAGGACGTGAGCAGCAGGACGAAGAGGGCGAGGCCGTATGCAGTCAGGAACCAGAAGCAGGACTGCCAGCCGAAGCGCTCGTGGAGCCAGGCGCCCAGCACCGGTGCCACGATCGGCCCGAGCGCCCAGGCGAGGGTCATGGCGTTCGATGCCTTCGCGAGCTCGGCGCCGCTGAACGTGTCCGTGAGGATCGACCGGTTCAGGGTTCCGGTCGCCGAGAGGGCGACACCCTGCAGAAACCGGAAGGCGAGCAGGACCGGCACGGTCGGCGACAGTGCGACCCCGAGCGCCGTCGCCGTGTAGATCAGGCTCCCGGCCACGACGACCGGCCGCCGTCCGAGGATCTCGGACGCCGCCCCGATCGCGAGCTGTGCCGATCCGTAGCCGAGGAGATACATCGTGATCGTGAGCTGAATGAGGGCCGGCGTGGTGTGGAAATACTCGGTCATCGAGGGCAACGACGGAACATAGATGTCGATGCCGGCGCCCGAGAGCGGCGTCATCAACACCACGAGGCCGAGGATCCGACCCGGCGAGCCTACGCGGATGCCGGCAGGGGCCAGCCGAGCCATTCGCAGACGCCGCGGCCCATGACCCAGTCGAGATCCTCGCCTTTGAGCCAGGGGAGGTGGTCGGTGAAGAGGTGGATGCACTCGTAGTAGGTGCAGGGCATGCGCGTGAGATCGGTGCCCCAGAACATCCGCTTCGGGCCGAAGGCGTCGAACAGCGTCTTCATGAATGGCTGCACGTCGCGATAGGGATAGCTCTGGTTGGACAGCGATGGGACGCCCGAAGCCTTCACCGCGACGTTCGGATATTTGGCGAGCGCGCACACCTTCGGCAGATCCTCGAACACGTCCGGCCCGCGGGTGAACCGGCGCAGCCCGACGTGGTCGATCGTGAGACGGAGTTCGGGATGGCGCTCGGCGATCTTCGCCAGCGCATCCAGCGATCCCGGCACCAGCACCATGAGCGGGATCCTCGCCTTCTCGGCCGCCGGCCACAGCCAGTCCGCCGTGCCGTCCGTGAGCCACGGGCGTTGCAGATCGGTGTGGAAGGTGAAGCGCATGCCGAGCATGCCCGGCTGCTTCTTCCAGTCCGGCACGAGCGCGCGGCTCTCCGGCTTCTCGAGTGCGATCCGGCCCATGACCGCGAAGCGGTCGGGATAGAGGCGCGCCGCTTCCAGCGCGAGCTCGTTGCGGTCGCCCTCCCACGAGGGAGGCACGATCACGATCCGGCTGACGCCGGCCAGATCCATCTGGAGGAGCAGCGCTTCCTTGGTGACGGGATAGGGTTTCTGAGCTTGGGCCGCGCGACCCGGCGGCCACGGACGGTTTGGCGTGTCAGCCGCCCAGAGGTGCACCTGCGAGTCGACGATATGCGTGCGATGACTCCTTCCGCCCGCTCAGGACCAGCGAATGTCGGGCAGGTACGCCTCGCGCCACAGCTCGAGCGTGAGCAGGCTCCACAGCGCCTTGCCGTGATTCTGGCGTGCGGTGACGTGCTCGGTCACCAGCCGCGACACGCCGTCGGGATCGAGCAGGCCGACGGCGCGTAGCCGCACCGGCGCGAGCGTCGCCTCGAGCAGCGGCCGCAGCGGACCGCGAAACCACTGAGCGATCGGCACGCCGAAGCCCTGCTTGCGACGAGTCAGGATCTGGTCGGGCAGTCGGCCCTGCAGCGCGCGCTTCAAGACGGCCTTGGTGGTAAAGCCTCGGACTTTCACCGACGACGGCATCGCGCACGCCAGCGCCACCAGTGCCGGATCGAGGAACGGCGCCCGGGCCTCCACGCCGTGGGCCATGGTCGCCCGGTCCATCTTCACGAGCGTCTGCCCCGCGAGATAGAGCTTGCAGTGGTGGTAGACGAGCCGGCTGATCGGATCGTCGGTGGGCGCCCACGTCATGGTGCTGACGACGTCGTCGTAGGGATTGCCCCCGACGTTCGCCGCACGCACCGCGCTGCCGACGAGGCTCGCCTGCTCGTTCGGCGTGAGCCCATTCATCATGATCTGGGCCGCGACGTCGAATGGATTGACGGCGCCTCGGAAGAACTGCTTGAGGAGGAAGCTCGGGCTGCCGTAGCGCGTGGAACCCGGCAAGACCTCGACACCGCGGCCGGCGGTGCTGATGAGGCCGGCGGGCAGGCGGTTGACCCACTGCATCGGCTTCACGGCGAGGAACGTGGGATAGCCGCAGAGCAGCTCGTCGCCGCCATCACCGCTGAGCGCGACCGTGACCCATTCCCGGATGTGCCTGGCGAGATGGACGGTCGGCAAGAAGGCAGGATCGGCGAGGGGCTCGTCGAGCAGCTCGCCCAGTCGCGGGAACAGCGCGGCGGCGTCGCCGGCCGTGAACGTGAACTGGCGATGCTCGGTCCCGAGCCGCTCGGCCACCGCGCGAGCGTAGGGCTCCTCGTTGTAGGTCGTCTCCTCGAAGCCGATGGAGAAGGTCTTGAACTTCTGGCCGGGCGCCACCGTCACGGCCGCGGCGGTCGTCGCGCTCGAATCGAGGCCGCCGCTCAGGAAGATGCCGACGGGCACGTCGCTGACGAGGCGGTTCTTCACCGAGGTGCACAGCGAGTCCCAGAGCGCCTGCGACCACCCGGCCTCGCTCGTCGGCCGTGGCTCGCCGACGGTGAAGGGGAGATCCCAGTAACGGCCGACCCGGACCTTGCCCGCGGTGAGGTGGAGGAAATGACCGGGCGGCAGCTTCTGCACGCCGGCCAGGATCGTGTGAGGATCGGGCACGTAGCCGTTGCCGAGGTAGCGGGCCACGCTGCGCAGGTCGAGGTCGCGGCGGATCTCCGGGTGCGCGAGCAGCGCCCGCAGCTCGGAGCCGAAGACGAACCAGCCGTTGCGCTCCGCGTAGTAGAAGGGCTTCTCGCCCATCCGGTCACGAGCCGCGAACAGCGTCTGCCGCTCGGCGTCCCAGATCACGAACGCGAACATGCCGTCGAACTCCGCCAGACAGTCCTCGCCGAACTCTTCCCAGGCGTGGACGATCACCTCGGTGTCGGAGCTGGTGGTGAACCGATGGCCCCGCGCGCGGAGCTGCTCCGCCAGGCGGCGGTAGTTGTAGATCTCGCCGTTGAGGATGGCATGAACCGTGCCCGTCTCGTTGGCAATCGGCTGATGCCCGGTGGTGAGATCGATGATCTGCAGGCGCCGGTGGCCGAGCGCCACCTGACCGTCGACGTAATATCCTTCGTCGTCGGGGCCGCGATGACGCAGCGTCGCCGTCATCCGGCGGACGATGGCCGGATCGGCCCGCCGATGGTCGGGCGCGACGAAGCCGCTAAGCCCGCACACGCCGATTTCCGAGCATCACGGCGAGCAAGAGTCGCATAGTATGAGGCCCCGAGGACCCCTCGTGACGAACGAGCCGAGCCGAAACCACACGCTGGATCACCGCCGGGGTTTCATTGTACTCGCGCCGCTCGCTGTGGCGGCTCTGCTTTTCCTGCCCGGCATCGGCCAGCGGATCCTCTACAGCGGGGACGAGGCGCGGTATGCGCTGCTGGCGCGCAACATGGTCGAGACGGGCGACTGGCTCGTGCCGCGGATCGGCGATGACGTCCACATGGAAAAGTCGCCGCTCTTCATCTGGTCGATCGCCGCGTTCTCGCTGGCCCGTCGCGACGTGACCGAGCTGACCGCGGTCCTGCCCGCTGCCCTGAGCGGTATCGCCGGCGTCGGGGCCACGTTGCTCCTCGGCCGGCGGATGTTCAATGCCGGGACGGGGCTGCTCGGCGCGCTGATCCTCGCGACCACCTGGGGCTACTACTGGCACGCCCGGCTCGCCCTGGCCGACATGATGGTGACCTTCTTCATCGTCGTGAGCCTCGTCGCGTTCTGGGCGGGAGCCGCGGACGGTGCGGGCCGCCGGTTGCCGATGGCGCTCTTCTGGCTGTGCCTTGGCCTCGGCTACTCGGCGAAGGGCCCGGCCGGCCTCATGCCGCTCTTGCCCTGCGCCGTGTTCCTGGTCATGGAGCATGGCTGGCGCGGCCTTGGGAGGCTCCGGCCCCTCATGGGTGTCGCCATCGTTGCGCTCGTCTCGGCCCCGTGGGCGCTCGCGTTCGCGCTCCAGCGCGACGAGAGCTACGTGCAGAGTGTGCTGCTCGGCGACTACCTCGCGCCGCGGCTTCAGCCCTGGGACCGGTTCTCCGAGCTGTTCTTCGTCGTCGGTCCCATCGGCGTCGGGTTCCTGCCCTGGACGCTGTTCCTGCCGTCCGCCGTGCGCCACGGATGGTGGAGCGCTGAGGACGAGGACGTCCGTCGGCGGTTCCGCTTTCTCCTCATCTGGGTGGTCGTCTACGCCGTCGTCATCACGATCTTGCCGCACAAGCGGGAGCGATATCTGCTCCCGACCTATCCCGTTCTCGCGATCATGATCGGCTGGTTGTGGGACCAGTGGGCCCGGCGGCCGGCACCGAGTTCGTTGCGCAAGCACGGATGGGCGTGGGCGGTGCTCGCGATCGCGATGTCGCTCGTCGTGCTGCTTCCGCCCCCGGTCCGCCTGGAACAGGCCGTGTTGATTCCAGCCACGTTCGGCGGGAAGCTCGTCCTCGTGGGATTGCTGCTGGCGACGGCGGTCATCACGATCGTCACCGCGCAGATGGGGCGACCGCTCCTGGCGTTCGCGGCCGTGTGCGCGCCGATGGCGCTGATCCTGGCGTACGAGACCAGCATCTTCGTGCCGGCCTTCAACCGGAGCTTCGACGTGAAGAGCTTCTCGCAGCGACTGGCGACCAAGCTCGCGCCCGAAGCCCGGCTGGTGACGCTCGGAGTCGGGGCGCTTCCGGTCGAGTTCTACTCGCACCGCAGCGCCCGGGCCGTGCGGCATCCGATGGAGGTCGAGGAGTCCCTCCAGGACGGCGGGCCGGTTCATCTCGTCGCCGACGAGCGGTGGTGGCGAGTCGTCAACGACACGACGGGCCGGCCGTGGTCGGTCTGGGACCGGACGAGCTTCGCCGGTAAAGCCGTGGTCGTCGCCAGCCCGGGAGAGCGCCGGTGACGCGCGCCGCCGTCGAGCTCTCGGTGGTGCTGCCCGTCTACAACGAGGCCGACAACATTCCGATCCTCTGGGATGAGCTGGCGGCGGTGCTGCCTCGGGTCACCACGTCCGCCGAGGTCATCTTCGTCGACGACGGATCCACCGACGGCAGCGCCGACATCGTGGAGGGCCTCGCCAAGACCGATCCGCGGATCCGCTTCATCCGCTTCGAGGCCAACGCCGGCCTCAGCGCGGCGTTCTATGCCGGATTCCAGGCGGCTCGCGGCCGGGTCGTGGTGTCGATGGACAGCGACCTGCAGAACGATCCCCGCGACATCCCACTCCTGCTGGCGCGTCTGGACAGCGCCGACGTCGTGGTGGGATGGCGGCAGATCCGGCGCGATCGGTGGCTCCGGCGCATCTCCTCGACGCTCGCCAACCGCGTGCGGACGCGGCTGACCCACGATCCCGTGGCGGACAGCGCGAGCAGCTTCCGGGCCATGCGCCGTGAGTGCGTGGCCGCCATTCCCCCGTACGCCGGCATGCACCGGTTCGTGCCGACACTGATGAAGATCGCCGGGTTCCGCGTCGTCGAGATTCCCGTGAGTCATCGTCACCGGCGGTTCGGCGCGTCGAAGTTCGGCGTGAGAAACCGCGCGCTACGGGCCTTCGTCGATCTGCTGGCCGTCCGCTGGATGATCCGCCGGCGCTTGCGCTACAAGATCGCGCAGCAGCCGTGCGATCTCGACGCCGGCGAGAGCGGCACCGCCCCGCGTTCGCAGGAGAGCCGTTCGCAGGAGAGCCGGGAGCCCTCGCGCTGATCGCCGGGATCGTGCTGGCGGCGGGCTTTGCCAGGCGGATGGGCCGCCAGAAGCTGCTGCTGGCGGTGCGCGGCGCACCGATCGTGCGTCTCAGCGTTGAAGCGCTCCGGCCTCACGTCGAAGACCTCGTCGTCGTCACCGGTCGTGACGACACCGGCGTGCGCGAGGCGCTCGCCGGCATCGACACGCGCTTCGCGACCAATCCGCGGCCCCAGGACGGCCAGGGCTCGTCGATCGCCATCGGCGTCGCCGCGCTGATGCCCTGGACGAGCGCGGCGCTCGTCGCGCTCGGCGACCAGCCGCGCGTGCCCTCGACGGTCGTGCCGGCGCTGCTGGACGCGTGGAGGCGGACGGGCAAGCCCATCGTGGCGCCCGTCTATCACGGCACGCAGGGGACGCCGGTGCTCTTTTCCGCCGACGTCTTCGCCGAGTTGCGCGCGCTCTCCGGCGACAGCGGGGCGAAGTCCATCGTGCAGGCACGCCGCGAGCGGGTGGAGCTCGTCACGATCGACGCGCCGATGCCGGCCGACGTGGACACCCCCGAGGATTACGCGCGGCTTCATGTAGAATAGGCGTCCGTGCGCCCCGAGATCGAGAAGATCCAGAAAATGATGGAGGCGGCCGAGTACGTCACCGACGCCCCCGTCGCCACTTCCGTTCACCTCGCCCTGTCGCTCCGGAAACCGCTGCTGATCGAGGGCCACGCCGGCGTCGGCAAGACGGAAGTCGCCAAGGTGATGTCGCGGGTCCTCGGCACGAACCTGATCCGACTCCAGTGCTACGAGGGCCTCGACGCCTCCACCGCGCTCTACGAGTGGAACTATCAGAAGCAGCTCCTGCACATCAAGCTGGCCGAGACTGCGCCGGGCCGCTCCGTCAGCGAGCAGGAGCACGAGATCTTCTCCGAGCCCTTTCTCCTGCGACGCCCGTTGCTCCAGGCCATCAGCCAGGAAGGCCAGTCGCCGGTCCTGCTCATCGACGAGGTGGACCGGTCGGACGAGGAGTTCGAGGCCTTCATGCTGGAAGTGTTCGCGGAGTGGCAGGTGACGATCCCCGAGATCGGCACGATCAAGGCGACCCATCCGCCGCACGTGATCCTGACCTCGAACCGCACGCGCGAGCTGTCGGACGCGCTCCGCCGCCGGTGCCTCTACCTCTGGATCGACTATCCCGCGTTCGAGAAGGAAGTGCGGATCGTCAGCCTCAAGGTTCCGGGGATCAACCGCCGTCTGGCCGCCGAGGTCACGCGCTTCATGGAAGCGCTGCGCCGCATGCGGCTCAGCAAGGTGCCCGGCGTGGCCGAGACGCTCGACTGGGCGCAGGCGCTGGCGGCGCTGCACGCCGACCACCTCGACGAGGCGCTCGTCAGCGAGACGCTCGGCTGCGTGCTCAAGGACGCCGAGGACATCAAGCGTTTCCGGGCCGAAGTGGCGCGCTCCGGCCTGACCCCGTTCGTCCCCGCCCAGCCGTAACCGTGCCGTCGCGCGACCTCGGGAGCGCGATGATCCGCTTCTCCGCGCTCCTCAGACGGGAAGGCCTTCCCGTCACGCTCAGCCAGACCACCGACGGCGTGCGAGCGCTCGAGGTCCTCGACGTCGGTGATCGCGACGAGCTGCGGCTCGGGCTGCGCACGGTGTTCATCGGCCGGCCCGAGGAAGTGCCCGCATTCGACCGCTGCTTCGACACGTTCTGGCGTCAACAGAGCGAGGCGGAGGCCGGCCTGCCCGGGCTGGTGCAGCCAACCCGGGAAGGCGAGGACGATGCGGCGTCGAGCGCGAGCACCCAGAAGCGCGAAGCACTCGCGCTCGAGACGTGGGGAACCGAGGAAGAGTCGGAGAGCGACGAGCCGCTCGGCGTTCCCGCCGTGTCGGACCAGGAAGCCCTGACTGGGCGTGACTTCTCGACGTTCACGCCGGACCAGCTCGACGAAGTCTATCGGCTCACCGTGCAGATTGCCCGGCGACTGGCCCGGCGGCTCAGCCGTCGCCGGCGGCCGGTCGCCCGGCGCGGGCGCGTCGACCTGCGGCGGACGCTGCGCGCCAACCTGAGCCGCGGCGACCTCATCGACCTGAAGTTCCGCCGGCGCAAGCGGCGCAAGGTGCGGTTGGTGCTCCTGTGCGACGTGTCGGGCTCGATGGACCTCTACAGCCGTTTTCTCCTCCAGTTCCTCTTCGCGCTCCAGAATGTCTTTGAACGAGTGGAGACCTTTACATTCTCGACGCGGCTGACGAGGGTGTCCGACCATCTGAAAGGACGTTCATACCGGCAGGTGCTGCGACGACTCACCGACGTGCGCGACTGGTCGGGAGGGACGCGGATCGGAGAATCTCTTGCACAGTTCAACCGCGAGTGGTCGCGCGTGGTCGATCGCCGGACGATCGTGATCGTGCTCTCCGACGGCTGGGACACGGGCGAGCCCGACCTCCTGGCCGGCGAGCTCCTGCGCATCAAGCGCCGCGCCGGGCGCGTGATCTGGCTGAATCCCTTGCTCGGCAATCCCTCGTACGAGCCGCTCACCCGGGGCATGGCCGCGGCGCTGCCCCTCGTCGACGATTTTGCCGCTGCGCACAATCTTGCCTCCCTGCGCGATCTCGCGGCCCGCTTGACGCTGTAACGCGATCACCGACTTTCGCAGTCCGCTCCACAGCCCGACGGCCAGGCTGCGGGAGTTCTGCAAGCGGTTGCAGAAGGCCCCGGCGGGTTCGCCTGATTTCTCCTCGCCCGGCGCATGGCGCCGGCCTTGCAACCACTTCAAAGTGCTGGCGAGAGGAGAGGCCTTGGGTCGGATGCGTAAGATCGTGACACCCGTGATTCTGCTGCTCGTGGCCGTCGTCCACGCACCGATACCGGCCCAGGCCCGCCTGTTCGAGCTGCTGCCCTACAACTTCACGACCAGCGAGCCGGTCGTCCTCTTCCTGACCGGCATCGCGCTCCTGAGTCTCGGCCGGTTCGGATCGCACCGCACGCGCTCGCGTGACGAGCAGGTCGCCGTCTCCGAGACTCCGGCCCGTCCGGGCGCCGCGCCGATTCGCCGCGAAGAACCCGCACCGATCAAGCGCGCCGCGTAGCCGTCGGCACGCCCGTTTCGTTTTCCTTTTCGGCAGCGTATGATTGTCCTGCCATGCCCGAAATCTTCGAACATATTGATCAATTAGGTCGCGCTCCCGGTCGCGTCGCCGTCGCCACGCTCGTCAACACCCGCGGCACCACTCCACGAAAAGAAGGCGCCAAGATGCTCGTCGGCGAGGGCGGTGGCGTCCTCGGCTCGGTGACGATCGGAGGCTGCGTCGACGCCCAGGTCATCGAAGAGACCGCCGACGTGCTCGACAAGAATCGCCCGCGCTTGCTCGAGCTGAACCTCGGTGACGAGGAAGCGTGGGAGATCGGGCTGACGTGTGGCGGGACCATCGAGGTCTTCGTCGAGCCGCTGACGCCCGAGCTCTACGTGAAGGTGCGCGAGCACGCCGCCCGCGGCGGACACGCGGCGATCGTCACGCGGCTCGATACCGGCGCCAAGCTCCTCCTGCTCGATGACGGCACGAGCGAGGGCACGCTGGGCGAGGCGTTCCTCGACGAGCGCTTCGGCGCCGAAGCGCGGGACGCGATGGCCGCCGGCCTCTCGCGCACGCTCGTGCTCGAGGGCGTGCGCGCGTTCCTGGAGGTCATCGCGCCGCCCGCACTGCTCCTCGTCGTGGGCGCCAGTCACGTCGCGATGCCGCTCACGACGCTGGCGCGGACGCTCGGCTACCACACGGTGGTCATGGACGGGCGGCCGCGCTTCGCCACTCGCGAGCGCTTCGCCGACGTCGACGAGCTCCGCATCGGCATCCCGTCGGAGATGATTCGCGAGTACGCGCTGACGCCGTCGGCCGCGCTCGTCCTCGTCGCTCACGACTACAAGTACGACCTCCCGGTGCTGCGCCACGCCCTGGGAACCGACATCGGCTACATCGGCATGCTCGGCTCGGCGCGCCGCGGCGCCACCATCCTCAAGTTCCTCGCCGACGAAGGCGTGGGTGACGCCCAGCTCAAGCGCGTGCGCGTGCCCATCGGGCTCGATCTCGGCGCTCGCAGCGCGCCGGAGATCGCGCTCGCCATCCTGGCCGAGATCCAGGCCGCGCGAGCCGGCGGGACCGGTCAGCCGCTCTCCGCCAAGGTGAAGGCGCGATGAAGGCCCTGGCCCAACGGCGTGCGGATGCCACGGTCGAAGGGCTCACCGGCACCGTGCTCTGCTACGACGTGCGCGACGCCGAGGGCAAGGTCGTGGGCGGCAAGGGCGCCCAGCTCGACGAGGCGACCGCGCGGAGCGTGCTGGCGGCGCCGTGGGACGAGCTGCACGTGCTGGCCATCGAGCCGGGCGATCTCCACGAGGAAGACGCTGGAGCACGCCTGGCGCGTGCCGTGGTGGGCGACGGCGTCGAGGTGAAGGCCTACACGGGCGGGCAGTGGACGCTGGCGTCGACCCGGCGCGGCCTGCTCGCGATCGCAGCATCGGCGCTGGCCGAGATCAATGCTCACGAAGGCATCGCGGTCTTCACGCTCTTCCATGGCCAACCCGTCGAGCCCGGCGAGACCGTGGCCAAGGCCAAGGTGACGCCGCTGGTCATCGCCGAGCAGACCATGGCGACCGTCGAGAAGGCGGCACGCGCCGCCGGCGGCGTCCTCGCCGTCCGCGCGTTCCGGACGCTGACCATCGGTGCCGTCGCGCGTGAGAAGCTCGAGCCCAAGCAGCGCGCGCGCTTCGAGGCGGCGCTCGGCCAGAAGATCGACTGGTTCGGGAGTCGTCTGCTGCCGGTGCGGTACGCCGGCGCCAGCTCGCGATCCGTCGCCGAGGAGCTCGAGGCGCTGCGTCGAGGCGGCGCCGACGTGCTCATCGTCGCGGGCGCCAGCGCGCTCGATCCTCTCGATCCCGTGTTCGGCGGATTGGAGCTCCTCGGAGCGCGGATGGAGCGTCACGGCGCGCCGGCCCATCCCGGCAGCCTGCTGTGGGTCGCGCGCTGGGACGGCCTGTCGGTCCTCGGCATGCCGACCTGCGGCATGTTCTCTCAGGCGACGACGTTCGACCTCGTGTTCCCGCGGATCCTGACGGGCGAGCGCGTCGGCAACCGCGAGGTCGCCGATCTCGGTCACGGCGGTTTGCTCTCGCGTGACTCGGCGTCGCGCTTCCCGCCGTACAAGGCCAGCGCCGCGCGCGGAGAGCTCGAATGATGTGCGAGCCGAGCCGCGCCCGAGTTGCCGTGGCCGTGCGAGGTGAGCTGCGCTCGGGCAGCGAGGCGAGCGGTGAAATGGTTCGGAAGATGACGAGCGCGGCGAGGTGAGCGGTGAAATGACCGAAATAAGGGCGACGGTGAGGCCCGCGCTCTATAGCGACGTGATCCGCGCCCGCTGGCGGAATCCCCAGCGCCGGGGCGACCTGCCCGGCGCGACGGCGGTCGCCGAAGACGTCAACCCGCTCTGTGGAGATCGCGTCCGCATGATGCTGCAGCTCGGCGACGGCCGGATCACCGCGGCGCGATTCGTCGGAGACTCGTGCGCCATCTGCACCGCGTCCGCCGACGTCGTGGCCGAGCTGGTGGAAGGTCGCCGGCGCGCCGAGGCCACGGCGCTCGGCGTGGCCGACGTGCTCGACGTCCTGCACGCCGACATCCGGCCGACCCGCATGCGCTGCGTCACGCTGCCGCTCACCGTGCTCGGCGCCGCGCTCGGAGGGACCTCGTGAGACTGGACGAGATCACGCGCCCGGATTTCCCGATCCTCGAGCGGATCGTCAACGGCCGGCCGCTGCTGTACCTGGACTCGGCCGCGTCCAGCCAGAAGCCGCGGTCCGTGCTCGAAGCGATGACGCGCTACTACGAGCGCAGCCACGCCAACGTGCATCGCTCCATCCACACGCTCGGCGAGGAAGCGACCGAGCTCTACGAGATCGCGCGCGATCGCGTCCAGCGCTTCATCGGGGCCACCGCCCGTGAGGAAGTCGTCTTCACGCGCGGGACCACCGACGGCCTGAATCTCATCGCCGACGCCCTCGCTCACACGCTGCGGCGGGGCGACGAGATCCTCATCACCGAGATGGAGCACCACTCCAACGTGATTCCGTGGCAGATGGCCGCCCGCCTGGCCGGAGCGACGGTGCGGGCGATTCCGGTCACCGGCGACGGCCTGCTCGACCTCGCCGCGTTCCGGCGGCTGCTGGGCGAGCGGACGCGCGTGGTCGCCTTCACTCACGTCTCGAACGTGCTCGGAACGATCACGCCCGTCGCAGAGATCTCCCGGCTGGCTCGCGCCGCCGGCGCGTTGACGGTGGTCGACGGCGCTCAGGCGGCTCCGCACATGCCGCTCGACATGCCGGCGCTCGACTGCGACTTCTACGTCTTCTCGGCCCACAAGATCCTCGGTCCCACGGGGATCGGTGTGCTCTGGGGCCATCGCGAGGTCCTCGAGCGGCTCGAGCCGACGCGCGGGGGCGGCGAGATGATCAAGGAGGTCTGGATCGACCGCGCTCAGTGGAACGATCTCCCGTGGCGGTTCGAGCCGGGCACACCTCCCATCGCGGAGGCGGTCGGGCTGACCGCGGCCATCGAGTACCTCGAAAAGCTTGGCATGGAGCGGATTCAGGAGCACGGCCGCGAGCTGGCGACCCGGTGTGTCGACGCGCTGTCCGCGGTGCCTGGCGTCACCGTCTACGGGCCGCGGCGGCCCGAGCCGCGCGGCGCCGTGGTGGCCTTCAGCGTGGCCGGGCTCCATCCTCACGACGTCGCCGCGCTGCTCGACGCCGAAGGCATCGCCGTGCGAGCGGGGCACCATTGCGCCCAGCCCCTGATGCGCTGCCTGGGCGTCACGGGCACCTCACGCGCCAGCTTCTCCGTGTTCAACTCCCCGGAGGACATCGACCGGCTGGCCACGGCGGTGGCCGGGCTCTCCTCCGCGCTCTAGATGCAGCTCGAGCCGCGGAATCCGTTCCTGTCACCACGCTTCGGCCAGATCGCGACCTTCATGCTGTTGCCCGCGGCGAGCTCGCCGGCGGGGCTCGACGTGGCGCTCATCGGCGTGCCGTACGACGGCGGCACGTCGTATCGGCCGGGCGCCCGCTTCGGCCCTCGCGCCGTCCGCGAGCAGTCGTCGCTGATCCGGACGTGGAACCCCGTCCTCAAGGTCCATCCCTTCCAGCGGCTCCGCGTGGCGGATTGCGGTGACATCGACGTCGTGCCGATCTCGATCGAGCGGACGTTCGAGGCCATCACGGCCAAGATGGACGAGGTCGTCGCCGCCGGCGCGATGCCCCTCTGCGTCGGTGGTGATCACTCGGTGACGCTGCCGATTCTCCGCTCGGTCGCGCGCCGCCACGGCCCGCTCGGCATCGTCCACTTCGACGCCCACCCCGACACGTGGGACGAATACTTCGGGAGCAAGTTCTTCCACGGCACGCCGTTCCGCCGCGGGGTCGAAGAAGGACTGATTGATCCGAGGCGGATGATCCAGGTCGGCATCCGCGGGCCGCTCTACGGCCCCGAGGACTTCGCCTTTCACGATCAGCACGGCATCGAAGTCGTCCGCATCGAGGCCGTGAAGGAGCAGGGAACGGCGTGGGTGGCCGAACGCTTCCGTCGCCTCGGCGGCGGCCCCGTCTACTGCTCGTTCGACATCGACGCCGTCGATCCCGCGTTCGCGCCGGGCACCGGAACACCCGAGGTCGGCGGGCTGACGTCCTACGAGGCGCTCGTGCTCGTGCGCGCGCTGGCCGAGCTCAACATCATCGGCGCCGACGTGGTGGAGGTGGCGCCCCAGTGGGACGGCCCGGGGCAGGTGACGGCGCTGATGGCCGCCAACCTCATGTTCGAGCTGGTCAGCGTGATGGCCCTCCGGCGATGAGGCGCGTGGCCGGCGCACTCGCCGGTCTCGTCCTCTCGCTGATCGCGGCCGCTCCGGTGGCGGCCGAGCCCACGCCCGTGTCGCTCATCCACATCGACGGGGTGATCAATCCCGTCACCATGCGGCTGGTCGAGCTGGCCATCGATCGGGCCCAGGCCCAGCGCAGCCAGGCGCTCATCATCGAGCTCGACACGCCCGGTGGGCTCGAGCGCTCGATGCGCGGGATCGTGCAGCGGATGCTCAACGCCGAGCTGCCGGTGATCGTCTACGTCGCACCCACCGGCGCGCGCGCCGCGTCCGCCGGGGTCTTCATCACGATGGCCGCTCACGTCGCGGCCATGGCGCCGGCCACCAACATCGGCGCCGCCCATCCGGTGGCGCTCTCCGGCGGCGTGGACAAGGAGAGCATGAAGAAGATCGAGAACGACGCGGCCGCCTTCATCCGCACCGTCGCGCTCGAGCGTGGCCGCAACGCGGACTGGGCGGAGAAGGCCGTGCGCCAGTCGGTCTCGATCACCGAGCGGGAAGCCGTCCAGCTCAAGGTCGTCGACCTGATCGCCGCCTCGGTGCCGGAGCTGCTGGACAAGATCGACGGCCGGACGGTGAAGACGATCAAGGGCCCGCGCACGCTGGCCACGCGGGGCGCGCCGGTCAAGCCGATCGAGGTCGGCTTCCGCGATCGTGTCCTCAACGTCATCACCGATCCCAACGTCGCCTACATCCTCATGATGCTCGGGACGATCGGCTTGCTGGCGGAGCTCTACAATCCTGGCGCCATCTTTCCCGGCGTCATCGGCGCCATCTCGATCATCCTGGCGTTCTTCGCCTTCCAGAGCCTGCCCATCAATTACGCGGGGCTGCTGTTGATCCTCCTCGGGCTCGTCCTGTTGATCGCGGAGATCAAGTTTGTCAGCCACGGCGTGCTGGCCATCGGAGGCGTCGTGGCCATGGGGCTCGGGTCGCTCATGCTCTTCGACGCCCCGGAGGCGAGCGGGCTGCGCATCTCGTGGGGAGTCATCATCGCGACGGTCGGCACGACGGCCGGGCTCTTCCTCTTCGTCATCACGGCCGGCGTGCGCGCGTTCGCGCGCCGCCCGCTGCTCGGCGTGTCCGGCCTCGTCGGGGAAACCGCGGTGGCTCGGGGGCCGCTCGCGCCCGAAGGGCAGGTGGCGGTGCACGGCGAGATCTGGCGCGCGGTGGCCGAGGGCGGCTCGGTGGAGGACGGCGCGGTCGTGCGCGTCGTGGACGTTCAGGGGCTCACGCTGAAGGTCGTGAAGGCCAGCGGGGCTGGGGGGGCACCATGATCACGTTGGATTCACTGTTATTGCTCGTCCTCGTCGCAGTGGTCGTCTTCTTCGTCGGCTCGTTCGCCCGCATTCTCCGCGAGTACGAGCGCGCCGTGATCTTCCGTCTGGGCCGCTCGACCAAGGCCATCCTCAATCCGGGCGGGCAGGGCAACGGTCCCGGCCTCGTGTTGCTGGTGCCGCTGATCGACAAGATGGTGAAGGTCAGTATGCAGACGGTGGCTCTGGACGTGCCGCCCCAGGACGTCATCACGCGCGACAACGTCTCGCTGAAGGTGAGCGCCGTTATCTACTTTCGCGTCATCGATCCCGAGAAGGCGATCGTCGCGGTGCAGGACTATCTCTACGCGACGTCCCAGATCGCCCAGACGACGCTCCGCAGCGTCCTCGGCCAGGTCGAGCTGGACGATCTCCTCTCCGCGCGCGACAAGATCAATCAGCAGCTCCAGCGGATCATCGACGAGCACACCGAGCCGTGGGGAATCAAGGTGGCGACGGTAGAGGTGAAGCAGATCGACCTGCCCCAGGACATGCAGCGGGCGATGGCCAAGCAGGCCGAGGCCGAGCGCGAGCGGCGGGCGAAGGTGATCAACGCCGAGGGCGAGTTCCAGGCGGCGGCCAAGCTGGGGGAGGCGGCCGAGGTGCTGACGCGCTTCCCAGTAGCCGTGCAGCTCCGCTATCTGCAGACGATGCGGGAGATCGCCTCCGAGCGGAACACGACGACGTTTTTCCCGCTCCCGATGGACATCCTCGGGCATCTCTTCAACGCCAAGGGTGGCGAGGCGAAGTAATCCGTGTAGAATGTCGGCGTTCAACCGTTCGGGGGGTTAGCTCAGTTGGGAGAGCGCGGCGTTCGCAACGCCGAGGTCGAGGGTTCGAATCCCTTACCCTCCACCAATCAAAAACTCCGCGTAAAACGCGAGCTCTGAGGCCCGAGACGGCCCGAAGCAGGCGCTGGACGAGCGGACCACGAACTCGAAGCGCTCGTCAACCCCGGCGCCCGGTACGTGGGGTGCCGGGTGATGCCTCGAAGCGAGGACGTGGCTAGCGGGCCTCCTACGAAGCAGGAGGGCCGGGAAGTCGATCCCGGCCCCTCGGCGCTTATGCCCGCGACCCTCCGACCGACTCGGTCAGCATCTTCGGCACGGCCATCAAGTCTTTCAGCTTGCCGCCCAGCCCCAGCTCGCCACCCGGTCGCGCGGCGCCGCGGCAGTCGTAGTTTTCGGGCGGAAAGGCGTGTTGCCGCCGCCGCCGCCGACTCCGTTCATATTTTTCGATGCTGACGCTGCGTGAACGAGCGCTCATTTTCCGCGCCTGCTGGGAGCATCCGGTCGCGAGCTGCGCACGTTGCAGACGCTCGTTCAGGAGCGTTGAACTCGCGGGACACATCTCGCGTGCGCTCAGTACGCTGTGCCCGACGTGTCGCCTCGACCTGACCGACTCTATGCGAGAGCACTTGATCGCGTGTGTCGTGGCGGCCGGTCTGGACGCTCAGAACGTGCGCGCCGAGGCGAAGGCCCTCGTCGAGGCGACCACCGCGCTCCGCAAGGAGGCCCGCCAACACCGTGATGCGGCGGCGGTCGCCAGAGCCGAATCCGAGGCATCGCGCCAGAGGCGCGAAGACGACGCAAAGCCATCCGAGAAGACGATCCTCCAGCACGTCGCCCTCGTCCTTGCAGATGCCGGTCGGGTCTGTGCTCGCTGTCTTGCGCATGATGACGGTGTCACGCCGGACGATGTGACGCAGCAGCTGCAGGTCATCGCCGCCACCATCAGCATCATGGTCGACCACGGAACGTGCCGTGTGTGCGGCCGGCAGGACAACGTGTTCGCGTTCGGCGACGGGCAGTCGGCGCCACGTCGGTCGCCAGAACGAGCCTGACCTCGACCGCTCAGGCGAGGGGAGACATCGCCGAGCACATTAAAGAGCTCGCGCGAATTCTCGCGCACGTCATTCCACAGCGCGCCAGCGCCGGTCGGTCGGGCGCCGTGGGCGTGCGTTCTGCGAGACATTTCAGCGTCACGCCAGCGTCGAGAAGCCACTCGCGATCAGGCACGCCTGGGACCGAATGACACGCCGTGGGGCTGCCACCGTTTGTCACCGCTTCCTAAGTCGAGGATATGGCCTCTCGGGGCTGTATGGCATCCACGTTGCTATTCCCCCCACCCGACGCTTCGGTCGCTCGACCTTGCCCTGAGGAGTGGAGGTGCCGACGTGAGGCCATCGGAAAAAGAGAGCACCGCTCACGACAAGGACCGTCTCATCGTCGATCAGCTTCTCAGGAAGCTTCGACGAGCCACACCGGCGCCCCTGCGGAGAACCAGCGCTCCAGCGGCCGCACCCCAAGCGGTCGTGAGCAGCGTCGAGCGCGCCATCAGCTATCCGACTGGAACCGTCGGCGTGGTTGGAACCGTAGGAACCGTTGGAGCAGTCGGCACATCTGGACAGGTGCTCCGCCGCCCCGCCGCGATGCGAACGATGCGGTCGTCGCGCGCCGTCGGCATCTGGGCGCGCGCGATCCTCGGCGTGTGCCTCGGCATCGCGCTCATGCAGTGGCCATACGGGCGCGCGTGTGGTCCTCGACTCTTCTTCTACCTCACGGCCGTCGTCGCGCTGTTCACGACGGGCCTGTGGGCCGCGGTCTTCGCCTGGAAAGGCCGGCTCGGAGCGGCGCACGTCATCGCGTTGGTCATCATGCTGTGGGGCCTGGTGCTCGTGGCCGACGAGGTGCTCCCGCGCTCCGGATACGCGAAGTATTCAGCGACGTGGTGGTGCGCTGATGTCGGTGCGGACGCAGGCGGCCGCCAGCGCATCGCACTGTGGTCCTTGAGCCCGAACTGACCGGAGAGCGCCAGCAGAGCGTGAGCCGTAGCCGTTCGGCTACGGCCTGGTGGGTAGAGGCTCCAGGGGATTGCCGACGAAGCCGACGTGCACGCTCAGGGCTTCTTCGATTTGGCGGCGCGCGTGACCGGACAGCTCTTGTGGTACCAGACGGTCCCGAGCTTCACGTGGTTACCGTTCTTCCGGATACGGAGCTTGCACTTCGGGCACGTCCCCATGCGCGGCTTGTCTCCTTCTCGCGTGATTCGACGGCGTATTATACAGGACCGATGACGACGGCCGGCGCCGACTGCCTCTTCTGCCGCATCGTCGCCCGCCGGAGTGACGCCGAGATCGAGTACGAGGACGATCACGTGCTCGCCTTCAAGGACATCTATCCGAAGGCGGCGATCCATCTGCTCATCGTTCCCAAGCGCCACATCGCGTCCATCCTGACGATGGAGACGGGCGACGCCGAGGTCATCGGCCGTTGCCTGCTCGCCGCGCGCACGATCGGCGCGGCCAAGGGCTTCGGCGAGCGAGGATATCGGGTCAGCGTCAACTGCGGGCCGGAGGGCGGCCAGCACGTGTATCACGTTCATTTCCACTTCATGGCCGGAGGACGACGGGGCGCCTAGCGTTAAGCTTTCGACTCCAGCGGCAAGCCGGCGTTCGCCCAGCTTCCCAGGCCGCCCTTGAGAATGCGCACGTCGCGGTATCCCTGCTTCCTCAGCAGCAGCGCCACCCGGGCGCTGGTCGCCTCGTCCGGTCAGGTGCAGTAGGCGACGAGCGTCCGGTCAGGCGCGATGTCGAGATCCGGGCGGGTGGCCTCGAGCGATTGCGGCGTGACGTGGTGCGAATTCGGGATCCGCACCGGGCTGCGCTCGTAGGTCTTGGCGTCCCGCACGTCGAGGATCACCGGCGGCTCCGCGCTGTCGATCATGCGCACGAGCTCGCTCGGCTTGATCCGGAAGCGGTTGCGCCGCCAGCGCAGCACGAACATCGCCGCGTAGGCGCCGAGACCGACCAGGGTCACACTGGCGGCGACGAGGGTCCACGGGAAGGGTCGGGGTGGTGGATGGTTGACCTTCTCGTCGTTCTCGCGAGTGACGCGCATGACGTCCGGCAGCTCCGGCATCAGGCGGTTGGCTTCGGCGAGGGCGCTGGCGGCGCGGGAGTGGTTGCCGGCGAAAAAGTCGCTGAGGCCGGCCTGCCACGCATGATTGAAGCGACTGGGCTCGCCGAGCTTCACCTCCGTGCCCGCGAGAAAGTCCTTCACCGCCTGCGCCGGAATGACGAAGTTGAAGCCCTGCACGATCGAGCCCTGATCGGTACCACTCTGCGTGATGAACGTGAGCACGCCGACCACGCGGCCACGATCGTCGATCGTCGGGCCACCGCTATCGCCGCCGGCGGCCGACGCGTCGGTCTGGATCACGGGCTGGCCGGATTTGTCCTGCTTGAAGCCCGAGACGGCACCGTTGGTGACCGAGGCCTCCACTTTGGCCGACGCATTCAGGAGCTCGTGGGTGAGGACCACGCCCGGAAAGCCGATGATGTGCACGGGGTCACCGATCTGGAGCGCGCCGGAGTCGCCGAGCGTCAGCGCCGGCAGATCGGCGGCCTCGAGGCGCAGCAGCGCGAGGTCGCGCCCCGACATGCCCTCACCGGCGATGGGCGGGCTGTACTTCGCGATCGTCGCCGGCATGCGGATGCCGTTCGAGAGCACGACGGAGATCGACGGCTCCAGCTTGACGTCGGTCGCCCGACAGCCGGGGCGCGTCGCGCTCTTCGCCATCTCGGCGTTGAGCCAGTCCGGGGGGCGCTGAGCAGGGGAGACGACGTGGGCGTTCGTCACGAGCCAGCCGATCGGGCTGACGAACCATCCGGTCCCGGTCTCCCGGAGCGGAGCGGGCTCGACGGTCGTGACCACGCCGCCGCAATTCACCGTGACGCGGGCAGCAACTTCCGAGACGACGAGCGCGACGGCCGGCTTGGCGCGCAACAGGACTTCCTGAAGGCTCTGCGCTCGTGCGGTTCTCGGGGACGCGGCGAGGACGACGAGAACGACGAGCCCGAGCACGACCATCGAGCGTTTCATGAGTGCATTCTAGCTCGTACGGTCGATCATGCCCGAAAAGCGAAAGGCTCCGGGGTGTTCCCCGGAGCCTTTCTGGTGCCTCGATCGGAGCGTTGCGCTCCGGTGTTACTTCATCGCGGAGATCGCGGCCTCCGCCTTCGCCTTGGCCGTCTTCATATCACCCGCCTTGCACGCGGCCTCGGCCTCGCTCACCAACGAAGAGGCCTTGCTCATGCCAGCAGGCTGCTTCGCACCGGCCATCGTCCGCGGAGCCTGGACTTCCTGGCCGCGAGGGGCCTGAACTTCCTGACCACGCGGAGCCTGGACTTCCTGACCGCGAGGAGCCTGAACTTCCTGGCCACGCGGAGCCTGGACTTCCTGACCGCGCGGAGCCTGGACTTCCTGACCACGCGGAGCCTGGACTTCCTGACCGCGCGGAGCCTGGACTTCCTGACCGCGCGGAGCCTGAACTTCCTGACCGCGCGGAGCCTGAACTTCCTGACCGCGCGGAGCCTGGACTTCCTGACCACGCGGAGCCTGGACTTCCTGACCACGCGGAGCCTGGACTTCCTGACCGCGCGGAGCCTGAACTTCCTGACCGCGAGGAGCCTGGACTTCCTGACCGCGCGGAGCCTGAACTTCCTGACCGCGCGGAGCCTGGACTTCCTGGCGAGCACCCGCGAGCGACCGCGGAGCCTGGACTTCTTGACCGCGCGGAGCCTGCTGCGTCGTGGTCCGCGGAGCCTGGACCTCTTGACCACGCGGAGCCTGAACTTCCTGGCCACGCGGAGCTTGCACTTCCTGACCACGCGGCGCCTGGACCTCCTGACGCGCGCCAGCCAGCGTGCGCGGCGCCTGGATGTCCTGCCCCTTCGCCACGCTCTTCTGGGCCAGCATCTCCTTCGCCTTCGTCACCTCGGGCGGGCACGCAGACTGCGCGTCGGCCATGGGCACGAAGGCGGAGAAGAACGCTACGCTCACGACCGTTGCCGCCGCCATCAGCTTCTTCATCGCGTTTTCCTTCCTCGTGTAAGTGGTTGTTGCACCGAGATCGCTGCGATCCCCATCGAGACCGTTCGATCCCACCTCCCTACCGTTCACCGCACCCTCGTCGTTCTATCGGGTGACCGTCTCGAGAGGGGAGTAGAGCAAGTGAGGTGCCACGCCTGGAAATGAGTTAAACCGAACACAAAAGTAGATACTTACGTCGCGTGACCACCACACGGACTCGGCGTTGTGCCCGAGCGTTCGAGTGAGCCGGGTCCGGCATTCTGCCTGCCTGCTGTGATACCTTGAGGCGCCCATGGCCGCCTCGACGCGCATCGCGGTCGCGTTGCTCGTCACGCTTCTGACGTTGGTGGCGAGCGCGTGTTCCACGAAGCGCACGGCGCTCGTTGCTCCTCCGACCTCGGCCCCGATTCGTCACGTCCTGTTCAACGGCGTTCGCGTCATCATCGAAGAGCATCGGACGAGCGACGTTGTCGCCGTTCAACTGTGGGTGAAGGCGGGCGGACGCGACGAGGTGGCGAACGAGCTCGGCCTCGCCCACTATCTCGAGCACATGCTCTTCAAAGGCACGCCGACCCGGCCCGGACGCCTCATCGATCGAGAGGTGGAGGGGACCGGAGGCCGGATGAATGCCGGCACCTCGCTCGACTTCACGTACTACCACATGGTGTTGCCCGCGAGCCGAGCCGTGGCCGGCGTCGAGATTCTCGCTGACATCGGCGTGAACGCGAGCTTGGACGAACCGCTGCTCGAGGCAGAGAAGCGCGTGGTGCTCGAGGAGATCCGGCTGGGCGAGGACAGTCCGATGCGGTTCCTGTTCAAGAAAACGTACGAGAGCGTGTTCGACGGTCATCCGTACGGTCGCCCGGTCATCGGAACGCCCGAGCTCATCCGCGCGCTCACGCGCGAGCAACTGGTCCGGTTCTACCGGCGTCTCTACAGCCCTGAAAATTTCACGCTCGTCGTGGTGGGCGCCGTGAACCCCGACCAGATCCGGGACGTCGCCACGCGCGCCTTCAGCCGCCTTCCGCGCGGCGGCACCGCACGCTTGCCCGCGCCACCCATCGCCGATCTCAAACCGCGCGCCGTGGCGCTGCCGCGACCCGGGACGCAGGCGTATCTGACGATGGCCTGGATGGCGCCGAAGCTCGACCACGCCGACACTCCAGCGCTGGACCTCGTGGTGGCGATCCTCGGTCAGAGACGCGCATCGCGGCTGACCGAGGCGCTGCGCGAGCGCCTCGGTCTCGTCAACTCGATTTCGGCGGGGTACACCGCGATGGAGGCGGCGGGTGTGCTGACCGTGACCGCCCAGCTGGAGACCGACAATCTCGCCCGCGCCGAGCGCGAGATCCTGGCCGAGATCCAGCGCGTGCGTGACGGTGGTGTGACGGAAGCGGAGCGCGAGCGCTCGGTCACGGCGGCCGAGGCCGGCCGCGAGTTCCAGATGGAGACGGCGGAGGGACGAGCCTTCACGCTGGGCCGGGCCGAGACCGTGTGGCGACTCGAAGACGAGCTGCTCTACCTCGATCGCCTCCGCTCCGTGACCATCGAGCAGATGCACGCGGCGGCGCGGCGTTACTTCGATCCCGAGCGGTACGTCAAGGTCACGCTGGTCCCGAGCCGGACCCGATGAGATTTCCGCTGCTCGTGGTTGGCCTGCTCGTTCTCGTGCTCACCGAGGCGACGTCCGCGCAGACGGGCAACGTCAGCCGCTACACGCTGCCCAACGGGCTGCGGCTCCTCGTGCGCGAAGATTCGTCGGCGGGCGTCGTGGCCGTGTCGCTCCAGTCCCGTGCAGGATCGCGCTTCGAGACACCGGAGACGGCCGGGATCACGAACTTCCTCCAGCGCACGACGGTCCGGGGCACCGCGCACTTCACGGGAACCCGTCTCGCCGACGCGGCCGAGCGCCTGGGCGGTAACATCGACGCATCGGGTGATATCGACTTCGCCGAGATCAGCGCCCGGGCGCTCGCACGGAACTGGGAGGCCCTGCTGGGGCTGGTGGCCGAGGTCGCGCTCACGCCGACCTTGCCCGCCGCCGAGGTCGACCGTGAGCGGCGACTGATTCTCAGCCAGATCCAGACGCGCGGCGACAATCCATTTCCGCTCGCGTTCGATACGCTGCTGACCGACTTGTATGGGCCACATCCCTACGCGCTGCCCAACCTCGGACATCGTGCCGTCGTCGAACGGCTCACACGTGAGGAGCTTCTGGCGCACTATCACGCGCTCTATCGGGCCGACCGGCTCGTGCTCGCCGTGAGCGGGCGCGTCGAGCACGATCGTGTCCGGCGCGCGGCTGAGCGGCTCTTCGCCAAGCTGCCCGGCGGCGGAACGCCGTCGACCGATCCGGCGGTGGCTCCTGTTCCGTCGGCCCAGCGCCGTGTGATGGAGCGGGCCGCTCAGCAGGCCCAGGTGCTCGTCGGTTACCTGGGGCCGGGCGTGGGCGACGCGGACTATGCGGCGGTGAAGGTGATGAGCGCGCTTCTCGGCGGCGGCATGTCCGGGCGCTTCTTCACCGAGCTCCGCGACGTGCAGGGCCTCGCGTACTCGCTGGGGGTCATGAATCCGGCGCGTATCGGGCCGGCGCCGATCGTGGCGTATCTGGGAACGGTCCGTGCCAGCGCGGCGGCGGCGGAAGCTGGTGTCATCCAGCAGCTCGAGCGGATCCGCACGGAAGGCGCCACGGACGACGAGGTCGCCCGCGCGCGGGCGTATCAGCTCGGCGTGCTCGCCATGGATCGCCGGACGAACGCGCGCCACGCCTGGTACCTGGCGTTCTACGAGCAGGCTGGCGTCGGTTGGGACTTCCCCGACCGGTACGCGCGCGCCCTGGCCGCCGTCACCGCCGCGGACGTGACCGCTGTGGCCCGACGCTATCTCGTGCGGCCGACGAGCGTCATCCTGCTGCCGCGCGAATGATCCCGCTCAAGGACGACATCCCGAGCTCGAGCCTCCCGTTCGTCACCATCGGCATCATCGTCCTGAATGTGCTCGTCTTCCTCTATCAGCTCTCCCTCGGTGGCAGCGGGGAGCCCGGCGCGACGCAGGCCGCCGAACAGTTCGTCTTCGAGTTCGGCGCGATTCCGTGCCGCCTGACCGGAGCGTGCAGCATTCCGGACACGTTTCCGCACCCCGCGGTCACGGTGCTCACGTCGATGTTCCTCCACGGCGGGCTGTTTCACGTCGCCGGCAACATGCTCTATCTGTGGATCTTCGGCGACAACGTCGAGGATGCTCTGGGCCACGGCCGCTTCCTCGTGTTCTACGTGCTGTCGGGAATCGTCGCCGCGGTTGGCCAGGCGGTGGTGAGCCCTTCCTCGAGCATCCCGATGATCGGCGCCAGCGGCGCCATCTCGGGAGTCCTCGGCGCCTACCTGCTGCAGTTCCCGTACGCACGGATCCTGACGCTCATCATGATCGGGTTCTTCATTCGGTTCGTGTACATCCCGGCCGTCTTCGTCCTCGGGTTCTGGGTCGTCGTCCAGTTCCTGAACGGCCTCCTGACCTTCAGCGTGGCGGCTGGTCACGAGGCGGGGGGTGTGGCCTGGTTTGCCCATATCGGGGGCTTCCTAGGCGGCATGGGCCTCCTCTTTGTTCTGCGCCTCCACCGCCCAAGTCGCCTATAATTAAGGTCCTATGGCCACCCGCATCAGGATCGATCGGATGATTGTCGAGCGCGGATTGGTGGACAGCCGAGAGAAGGCCACGAAATTGATCATGGCCGGCGACGTGTTCGTGGACGGTGAGCGAGTCGACAAAGCCGGCGCCCTCATCTCCCCCGAAGCCGAAGTCGAGTTGCGGGGGCGGTCGCCCTATGTGAGTCGCGGCGGTGAGAAGCTGACGCACGCCCTCGACCACTTCAACATCAACGTCGTCGGCAAGATGTGCATCGACGTCGGCGCATCCACCGGCGGTTTCACCGACTGTCTTCTCCAGCGTGGCGCCTCGCGCGTGTATGCGGTCGACGTGGGCACCGGACAACTCGATGCCCGCCTGCGCCGCGATCCGCGCGTCGTCGTCATGGAGCAGACGAACGCGCGCACGCTCGACCCGCGCATCTTCGGTGACCAGCCGACCCTGGCCGTCGTCGACGTCTCGTTCATCTCGCTGGAAAAGGTGCTGCCCGCCGTCTTCAACGTCCTCGCGCCGCGTGGTGAAGCGGTCGCGCTCATCAAGCCACAGTTCGAGGTAGGTAAGGACCTCGTCGGCAAAGGCGGCGTGGTCCGTGAGCCCGCGCTCCACCGGCAGGTCGTGGCCCGGCTCGCCCGCTACGTCGTGCTGCGTGGGTGGCACATCTTCGGAGTCTCGGCGTCGCCACTGCGCGGCCCCAAGGGCAACCGCGAGTTCTTCCTGCACGTGTCCTCTCACGGCAAGACCGCCGCCAACGTCGAGACGCTCATCTCGCGGGCCGTGGAGGCCTTGGCCTAACGAGGCGTCCGGTCATGAATCGAGTCGGGATCGTCGCCAAGCCCGACGCCAGCCAGGCGCGTGATGTCGTCGAGCGGTTGATTGCGTGGCTCGAAGAGCGCGGCCGCTCCGTCGTGCTCGACAAGGAGACGGCTGGGCTCGTCCCCCACGCGCCGGTCACCGTAGTCGGGCGCGTCGATCTTCCCGGACAGGTCGACCTCGTCATCGTCCTCGGTGGGGACGGCACGCTGCTCTCGGTCTCACGCTCCGTCGGCGATCTCGGCACCCCGCTCCTGGGCGTGAACCTGGGCGGCCTCGGCTTCCTCACGGCCACGACGCTCGACGAGATGCTGCCCGCACTCGAAGCGTTCCTCGACGGCCGGATGGTGGTGGACGAGCGAATGATGCTGGCCGCCCGGGTGCGCCGTGACGGGGCCGTGGTCGCCGACTTCCTGGCCCTCAACGACCTGGTCATCATGAAGTCCGCGATGAGTCGCATCATCGACTTCACGGTCGCGGTGGACGGCCAGGCTGCGACGGCCTATCGGGCCGACGGGCTGATCATCTCCACGCCGACCGGGTCGACGGCGTACTCGCTGTCAGCGGGCGGTCCGATCCTGTTCCCGACGATGGACGCCGTGGTCATCACGCCGATCTGTTCGCACACGTTGACCAACCGGCCGATCGTGCTGCCGGGGACGCAGCGCATCGAGCTGACGTTGCGGGCGAACCAGGAAGTGATGCTCACCGTGGACGGGCAGGTGGGCTTCGGCCTTCGTGAGGACGACGTGGTCGAGACCCAGCGGGCGGCGGCCCGCATCCGTCTCGTCAGGTTTCCGCACAAGCACTTCTTTTCCGTCCTGCGTACGAAGCTCAAGTGGGGGGAACGCTAGCCCACCGCTCGGTGTCTCAATCGAGATACCGCTTGAGGCTGACGCCGTCGTTGACCTAGCATCCTCGCGATGCTTCGCGAGATCCGCATCAAGAACTTCGCGGTGATCGAGACGGTCACGGTGCCGTTCGCGCCCGGCCTCAACGTGCTGACGGGAGAGACGGGCGCTGGGAAATCGATCGTGATCGACGCGATCCTGCTCGTCAGTGGCGGACGCGGTCAGACCGACGTCATCCGGAGCGATGCCGAGACGGCGACCGTCGAGGCGGTGTTCGACCTGCCTCGCGGCGGAGGCGCTCGCCGGGTCCTCGAAGAAGCGGGAATTCCGGCCGATGAGAGCGCTCTCGTCATTCGGCGTGAGCTGGCCCGCTCGGGCCGTCACCGCGCCTTCGTGAACGATTCGCCCGTGACCGTGGGGCTGCTGGAGCGGCTCGGCGAGCAGCTCGCCGAGATCCACGGTCAGCACGAACACCAGCGTCTCCTCCAGCCCCTTGCCCAGCTCGAGCTGCTCGATCGCTTCGCCGACGCCGAGGACGCGGTCGCGCGAATGGCGGCGCTCCACGCCGAGTACCGCGCGGCCGCCGAAGAGCTCGAACGGCTCCGCGGCGCCGATCGCGATCGGGCTCAGCGTGAGGATCTCCTCCGCTTCCAGGTCTCCGAGCTGGACGCCGCACGATTGAGGGTCGGCGAGGAGGAGGAGCTGCGTGCCGAGCGCCGGCGATGGCAGCACGCCGAACGCTTCAGCAGCGGCCTGGCCGAGGTGACGCAACTACTCCTCGAGGATCGCGACGCGGCCGCCGGCCGGGTGGCTCGGGCCGCCCGCGTCCTGGGTGACCTGGGCCGGCTCGACGGCGCCTTCGCCGACGCCGCCACGCCGCTCGACGCCGCGGCCGCTCAGATCGAAGAGGCGTTGCTGGCCGTGCGCAAGCTCCGCGAGGGAATCGATGCCGAGCCGGGGCGCCTGGAAGCGATCGACGAGCGGCTGGACGCGATCGCGCGCCTCAAGCGCAAGTACGGCGACACCGAAGCCGCCATGCTCGAGTTCCGAGACGCTGCGGCCGCCGAGCTCGACCGTGGGCAACGTCACGACGAGATCGTCGCCGCGAAGGAACGTCGCGCGGCGGAACTCCTGACCCAGCTCAGGGCGGCTGCATCGGCGGTCAGCGAGACGCGGCGCGAAGCGGCCGGGCGGCTCGGGCCGCGGGTCCAGCGCGAGCTCCGCGAGCTCGGCGTGGAGCGGGCCCGCTTCGACATCGTGGTCGAGGCGGCGCCGGCCGAGCAGATCCAGGCACGCGCTCTCGATCGTGTCGAGTTCCGGCTGTCTGCGAACCCAGGCGAGGATCCGAGACCGCTCGCCCGCGTCGCGTCGGGTGGGGAGCTCTCACGGACGATGCTGGCCGTCGAAGTCGTACTCGCGAACTACGAGCGCGTCCCCACGATGGTCTTCGACGAGGTGGACGCGGGTGTGGGCGCCCGCGTCGCCGGAACGGTGGCCGACAAGCTCGCGGTGACGGCCCGCGGTCGCCAGGTACTCTGCGTCACCCATCTGGCGCCGATCGCCGCCCGTGCTGGTCATCATCTCCTGGTGGCCAAGGCCGTGCGCGCTGGTCGGACTCGGGCCGGGGTCGCCGTGCTGTCTGGCGCCGCCCGGGTGGAAGAAATCGCCCGCATGTTGGGCGGCGAGCGGCTCACCGACACCGCGCGTCGCCACGCCCGGGAGCTGCTCGCCGGCAAGTAGCCGGACCAAAAACGCCGGCCTGTATAATGGTCAACGCATGCTGAATACCCTCCTCCGTAAGGTCTTCGGGACGAAACACGAGCGTGACGTCAAGCGGCTTCAACCGAACGTCGTGGCCATCAACGCGCTCGAGCCTCAGCTCAAAACACTGGACGACGCGGCGCTCCAGGCGAAGACCGCGGAGTTCCGCAAGCGTCTCGAGGACGGCGCCGACGTCGACGACGTCCTCGCCGAGGCGTTCGCCGTCTGCCGGGAGGCGGCCCGGCGCGCGCTCGGCATGCGTCACTTCGACGTCCAGCTCATCGGCGGCATGGTGCTGCACGAGGGCAAGATCGCCGAGATGGCGACGGGCGAAGGCAAGACGCTGGTGGCGACGCTCCCCGCCTATCTCAACTCGCTGACCGGGCGCGGCGTCCACATCGTCACCGTCAACGATTATCTGGCCAAGCGCGACGCGCAGTGGATGGGGCCCGTGTACCAGGCGCTCGGGCTCAGCGTGGGCGTTATCCAGCACGAGGCCTCGTTCCTCTACGATCCGCGCTTCGTCACGCCGGACGTCCGGATGACGGCGCTCCGACCGTGTAGCCGGCCGGAAGCGTACCGGGCCGACATCACGTACGGCACCAACAACGAGTTCGGGTTCGACTACCTGCGCGACAACATGCGGTTCTACCGGGAGGAGTTGGTCCAACGCGAGCTGCATTACGCGATCGTCGACGAGGTGGACTCGATTCTCGTCGATGAGGCGCGGACGCCGCTGATCATCTCGGGTCCGGCCGAGGAGTCGACCGAGCTCTACTACAAGATCGATCGCATCATTCCGAAGCTCAAGCGGGCGGCGACGATCGTCGAGGGCAAGCTCTCCGAGGTCGAAGCGACCAAGGAAGGCGACTACATCGTCGACGAGAAATCGAAGGCCGTCGCGCTCACCGAGGCCGGTATCGCCTCCTGCGAGCGACTCCTCACCGTCGACAACCTGTACGATCCGAACAACATCGACGTCCTCCATCACATCCAGCAGGCCCTGCGCGCGCACGCGCTCTACAAGCGCGACGTCGACTACGTCGTCAAGGACGGCCAGGTCATCATCGTCGACGAGTTCACCGGCCGCATGATGCCGGGCCGCCGGTGGTCGGACGGTCTGCACCAGGCGGTCGAGGCCAAGGAAGCCGTGCGCATCGAGCGGGAGAACCAGACGCTCGCCACCATCACCTTCCAGAACTATTTCCGCATGTACGACAAGCTGGCCGGCATGACGGGCACCGCCGAGACCGAGGCCGAAGAGTTCGCGAAGATCTACAAGCTCGACGTCGTCGTTATCCCGACCAACCGGCCGCTCACGCGCGTGAACAATCCCGACGTCGTCTACAAGACCGAGCGCGAGAAATTCAACGCGGTCGTCGAGGACATCATCGAGCGTCACGGGCGCGGGCAGCCCGTGCTCGTCGGCACGATCTCGATCGAAAAGTCCGAGCGGCTATCCACGCTCCTCAAGAAGCGCGGCGTCCGCCATGAGGTGCTCAACGCCAAGTACCACGAGCGCGAGGCCGAGATCGTCGCTCAGGCCGGGCGCCAGAGCGCCGTCACCATCGCCACCAACATGGCGGGGCGAGGCACGGACATCCTGCTCGGCGGCAATCCCGATTTTCTCTCCAAGGAGTTGTTGCGAAAGAAGGGCCTCGATCCGGCCACCGCGCCGGCCGAGGCACGCCAGGCCGCGCTGGTCGAGTCCCGGCGCATCACCGAGCCCGAGCACGAGAAGGTGGTGGCGACCGGCGGGCTCCACATCGTGGGCACGGAGCGCCACGAGTCCCGGCGCATCGACAACCAGCTGCGTGGCCGCTCCGGCCGTCAGGGAGATCCCGGCTCGTCACGCTTCTACCTCTCGCTCGAAGACGATCTGCTCCGGATCTTCGGGTCCCAGCGCATCCAGCGGATCATGGATCGCCTCGGCATGGAGGAAGGCGAGCCGATCGAGCACAAGCTCGTCACCCGCGCCATCGCCACCGCGCAGAAGCGCGTCGAGAACCACAACTTCGAGATCCGCAAGCACCTTCTCGAGTACGACGACGTGATGAACAAGCAGCGCGAGATCGTCTACGGCATGCGGCGCCAGATTCTCGACGGCGCCAACCAGACCGACACGATTGCCGAGTGGATCGAGGACCTGGCGCCGGTCACGCTCGACAGCTTCGCCGGCCCCGCCGTGCACCCCGAGGAGTGGGATCTGGCCGGCCTGAACGAGGCGCTCTTCCAGCAGTTCGACGTCCGCATTCCGGCGTCCGCTTACCAGGAAGTCACCTCACGAGACGGGCTGAACGAGCTCGTCCTGGACGCGGTGAAGAGCCGGTACGTCGACCGCGAGCGCGAGCTGGGCGAGGAGCTGATGCGGGCCCTCGAGCGCCACGAGATGCTCATCGTCATCGACACGCAGTGGAAGGACCATCTGCTGTCGATCGACCATCTCAAGGAGGGCATCGGCCTTCGCGGCTATGGTCAGCGCGATCCGCTGACCGAGTACAAGAAGGAAGCGTTCGACCTCTTTCAGGACATGGCGGAGCGCGTGAAGGCCGCGGTGGTGGAGCGGCTCTTCAAGGTGCAGGTCGTCCGGGAGGCGCCGATGGCGATGCCGACGTTGACCGCCCGGGCCGATACCCAGGAGAGCCGGGGCGAGATGCCCTCGGTCGGCGGCGAGGCGCCACGCGCGGCCCCCTTGGCGGCACCGCCCCGACCAGCGCCGCGCACGGCCACCGGAGACAAGGTCGGCCGCAACGACCCGTGCCCGTGCGGGTCCGGCAAGAAATACAAGAAGTGCTGTTACCTCAAAGGCACTTGATCAGCCTCGACATCTAGCGTCATCGGTGCCCGCGCCCCCCAGGCGTGGTGCTTTTTCGTAGGCCCCCAGAAGCCGCCCGTGCTAGAAGGTTTTCATGCGCCTCGATTCTATAACCCTGCACGGATTCAAGTCGTTCGGCGAACGCACGGAGCTGAGGATCCTTCCCGGCGTGAGCTGCATCGTGGGCCCGAACGGCTGCGGCAAGAGCAACATCTCTGACGCCGTTCGCTGGGCACTGGGTGAACAGAGCGCCAAGTTACTCCGTGGCCAGCGCATGGACGACGTCATCTTCTACGGCTCGGCGTCCCGCAAGCCCGTCGGCCTGGCCGAAGTCGAGCTGAGGTTCTCCAACGATGGCGTTCTGGCCGTGCCGTGGAGCGAAATCGCCGTGGCGCGGCGGCTCTACCGGACGGGTGAGAGCGAGTACCTCCTCAACAAGCAGCCGACCCGGCTGCGCGACATTCTCGACCTCTTCGCCGGGACCGGCGCCAACCCGCGTGCGTATTCGGTGATGGACCAGGACAAGCTCAACCATGTCCTGACCGCCAAGCCTCACGAGCGTCGCGTGTTCATCGAGGAAGCGGCCGGCATCGCACGCTACAAGCAGCAGCGCAGCGAGACGCAGGGAAAGCTCGACGGCGCCCGTGGAAACTTGGTTCGTGTGAAGGACGTGATGGACGAGGTCAAGCGCCAGCTCGGCTCGCTCGAGCGCCAGGCCAAGCGCGCTCAGCAGTACAAGGCGCTCGAACAGGAGCGCCGAGACGGTGCCCTCGTGCTGGCCGCCGCCGATTTCGCCGGACTCGTGGCCGAGGCCGACCGCCTGGAACTCGAGATCGCTCAGCACCATGAGCGCGAAGAGGTTCTCCGCACGACGGTGAGCCGGCTGGCCGGCCATCAGGCCACCCAGCGCGAGGCGATCCAGGTGAGCGATCACCGGCTCTCCGATCTGCGCCAGGGTGTACAGAAAGTCCAGGCGGACCTCGAGCGACTCCTCGAGCGTCGTGAGCAGATGGGCGTGCAGCTTCGCGAGGCGGCCGAAGAGGTGGTGCGACTCGACGAGGAGATCCGTGTGACGGGCGAGCGCCTCGACGTCCTCGCCGCCGAGCGCGAGACCACTCGGGGTGCGCTGGGCGAGGCCGAGCGTCTCGTCGCGGAGCGCACGCAGGCCGCTGACCATCTCGCGGGCCTCGTCGAGAGCCGGCGTAGCGGATTGGCCGAAGAGCGCGATCGACTGGAGGGATTGCGTCTCGAGCAGATTCGTATCGCTGCCGAGCGCACGGATCTGATGCGCTCGGCCGGTGAGCTCCGCGAGCGCGAGAGCCAGCTCGCGCGCCGAGGCGAGCGCCTGGCCACCGAGTTGCGCGAGGCCGAGACCGAGGCGGAGCGGATCGTGGCGGCTCGCACCGGGCTCGAGGCCGCGCGTGATCGCGCTCTGGCCGAGCTCGCGGCGCTGATGAGTCAGCGCGAAGAGCTGGCCGTTCAGCTGGCCGCACGTGAGCGCGGGCTGGCAGACGCCGAGACACGACTGGCCGATGCGCGCTTGACCCTGGCCGCCCGCACCTCTGCCGCGGAGTCGCTACGCGAGCTCGAACGTGTCCGCGAGGGATATGACAGCGGGGTCCGCGCGATCTTCGAGGCGGCCGAACGCGAAGGCCGTGTCGGCGTCGACGGCGTGGTGGGAACGGTCGCTGATCTCCTCGACGTTCCTCCCGACCTCGAGCGGGCTGTGGAGGCGGTGCTGGCCGAGCGCCTGGCTTGGGTCGTGGTCGAGCGCTTCGACCAGGCCCGCGCCGCCGTCACGTTTCTCCAAGAACGCGGCGCCGGCGCCGCGACGTTCTTGCCCCTCGAGTGCCTGTCGTCAGCCTCCGACCCTTTGCCCGAGGACGACGGTGTGCGCTGGATCGCTCGTCGCGTTACGGCGCCTCGCGAGAGCCTCGTCCACTTCCTGCTCGGCCAGGTTGCGATCGTCGATCATCTGGATCAGGCGGAGACCCTCTGGCGGCGGAACGGTGTCAGCGCGACGTACGTCACGCCGAACGGCGAGGTGCTGGCGCCGACGGGGCGACTGCGCGGCGGTGCGGGGGGCGGCGAGGCCCGGCACTCGCTGCTGGCCCGCAAACGCCAGCTGCGGGAGCTGGACGAGCAGATCCGCGAACTGACCGAGACGGTGGGGATCACGCAGACCACGGTCGCCCAGACCGAAGCTGATGTCGCGGCGCTGCGCGTGCGCATCGCCGAGTGCGAGCAGACAGTCGGCCAGCGCCAGGCCGAGCGCGTCGCCGGTGAGAAAGATCTGGAACAGGCGATCCGTGAGCACGAACGCGAACACCGGCACGCCGAGACCGTGCGCATCGAAGCCGGCCAGGTGACCCGGGAGTCCGACGAGACACGGGCGATGCTGGCCCGACTCGAGCAGCGCGTCGCGGCGGCACGCGAGGCGGAAACCGCGCACGAGAGCACGATTCGCGGAATCCGCGACGCTCTCGAGAACGCTCAGGCCGAGGAGACCGCGCTGGTGACCCAGCTCACCGCGTGCCGGGTCGAGGTCGGCTCGATCGGTGAGCGCGTCGAGGCCCTCGGGCGGGAGCTCGTGCGCGCCGACCAGATGGAGGCCGATCTCACCCAGCGCCTCGAGCAGGGGAAGACCCGGCAGCAGCAGGTCAGCGAGCGGCGGGTGTGGTTGGAGGAGGAGCGGCAGCGCACGGATTCGACAGCGCGCGACGTGGCGATGGACCGCGACCGCGCGGAGGCGGCGGCGCGCCAGGCGGCGGAAGCCCACGAGACGCTCCTGGACGGGCTGCGCGGCATCGAGCAGGAGCTGCGCGCGGCCGAGGGCGATCTCCATCGCCTGGTGAGCGCGATGCACGAACTCGAGCTGCAGGCGACCGAGCGGCGTGTCCGACGCGAGGAGCTGGCGCTCGACGCCCAGCGGACGTACGGCGTGGATGCGGCCGCGCTGCTGGCCCGCCACGATCCCAACCGGGACCTCGCGACGCTTGGCCAGCGGGTGCGAGAGCTCGCGGAGAAACTGTCCGCCATCGGCCCCGTCAACCTCGTCGCCGACGAGGAGTATCGCGAGCTCGACGAGCGGCTCACGTTTCTGCGCACACAGCACGACGACCTCACCGCGTCGATCAAGGACCTCGAGAAGGCGTTGCGGGGAATGACGCACACCGCGCAGGAACGCTTCGTCCAGGCCTTCGAGCAGATCAACCGCGACTTCGCGAAGATCTTCGAGCGGCTGTTCGAAGGCGGCCGCGCGGAGCTGCGGCTCGTGGAGGCCGAAGAAGGCGGCGATCCCCTCGACACGGGCGTCGACCTGATGGCGCAGCCTCGGGGCAAGCGCCTGCAGTCCGTGACGCTGCTCTCCGGTGGTGAGCGCGCCCTGACCGGACTGGCCCTCCTGTTCGCGATCTTCTACTTCCGCCCGAGCCCATTCTGCGTGCTCGACGAGGTGGACGCGCCGCTCGACGATGCCAACATCCATCGTTTCCTGAGAGTCCTGCGTGAGCTGACCAGCCAGACGCAGTTTCTGGTCATCACTCACAACCGGCGCACGATGGAAGCGGCGGATGTTCTCTATGGCGTGACGATGGAGGAGCCCGGCCTTTCGAAGCTCGTCTCGGTCAACCTCAATCCTGATGAATGAGGCGCCACATCTGATAGGCTAGACACACTGAGATGTCGGGAACGACGTCGCTCGGCACTTATCTGCGTGATTTAAGGGCTCGGCGTGGACTGTCGCTCGACGAGGTCGCGCGTCTGACTCGTGTCGCGTCGCGTTATATCGAGGCCCTTGAGGCCGATACCTTTGGCGCGCTTCCGGCCCCGGTCTTCACCAGGGGGTACATCCGGGCCTATTGTCAGGCGCTCCACGAACCGGTCGAGGAGGCCCTGGCTCTCTACCACTCCCAATCGGTACGGACGCCTTCCGTTCCGACGCAACCCGTCAAGGTGGCGGCCCCACCACCGTCGGCGGAGACCGAGGCCCGGAGCCGCTCGACGGTCCTCGTGAGCTTCATCCTGCTGGTTGTCCTCGGCCTGGCGCTCTTCGGGGTGACCCTCGCGCTTCAGTCGGGAAAGGACACGACGGAGAAACGGACGGTCGATACGACCTCGTCTCCGTCCCTCAGTCCGTCCTCTACACCGGCGATCGCTGAGGCTCCGTCGCCGCCCGTGAGCGAACCCGTCGCCGCTCCACCTCCCGTCATTACCCCACGAGTCGTTTCGCCACCGCCCGTGGCGACGGTCCACACGGCGCCGCCGGCTGTCGCGAGCGTCCATGCGACGCCGCCGACCTCGGTGCCGTCTGCCTCGCCGGCGACGCCGCCCTCAGCGCCGGCAGCGCCACCGGCGCAACCGGCAACTCCGGACCTGAGCGGCGTCGTGGCGGCCGTGACGTCGCCGTACCATCTGGTTGCCCGGGTATCCGAGCCGACGTGGATTCGTGTGCGAACCGAAGATGGCCGTCTCAGCGAGGAAACGATTCCGGCCGGTCAGGTTCGCGAGTGGGTATCGAATGGACCCTTTGTTCTCACCATCGGCAACGCCGGGGGCGTGAGCTTCGAGCTGAATGGCCGGGTGTTGCCGGCTCTCGGGCCCAGCGGCGCGGTGATTTCCCGGCTCGTCCTTCCGCCCCAGCAGTGAAGTTCCTGTCGTCTCTCGGTGAGCGCCTCGGCGCAGGCCTGAGGCGTTCGCGAGAGTACCTCAGTTCCGAGCTCCAGGCCGTATTCGAGCCCGATCGCCCCATCGACGAAGCGCTCTATACCGAGCTCGAGGAGACGCTGATCGCAGCCGACCTGGGCGCCCCGCTCGCGGCCGACTTCGTCAACCGCGCACGCGAAGAGGTCATGTTCGGGACCGTGACCCGGGCCGAGCAGTTGCGGCCGCTCTTCCGTAAATTTCTCAACGAGATCCTGGCGCCGGCGGTGCAACCTCTCGACCTCGACCGTCGGCCGGCCGTGATCCTCATGCTGGGCGTGAACGGCTCCGGCAAGACGACGACGTGCGCGAAGTTGGCGGCTCAGCTCCGAGGAGACGGCAAGCAGGTGCTCCTGGCCGCCGCCGACACGTTTCGCGCGGCCGCCATTGAGCAGCTCGAGACGTGGGGGGCGCGGATCGGGGTGGACGTCATCCGCCAGGCCGCCGGCTCGGACCCCGCCGCGGTCGTGTTCGACGCGCTCAAGGCCGCCACCGCCCGCAACGTCGACACGCTCATCATCGACACCGCTGGTCGGCTGCACACCAAGTCGAACCTGATGGCCGAGCTGGCCAAGCTCAAGAAGGTCATCGAGCGCCAGTTGCCCGGCGCGCCCCACGAGAGCCTGATGGTGCTCGACGCCCCGACGGGACAGAACGGATTCGCCCAGGCGCGGATGTTCCACGAGACGATCGGCGTCAGCGGCGTGATCCTCACGAAGCTGGACGGCACCGCCAAGGGCGGCATCGTCGTGCGGATCGTGCGCGAGCTCAAGCTCCCGATTAAGCTGGTCGGCGTGGGCGAAAAGGTGGAAGACCTGGGGTCCTTCGACGCCGAGCGCTTCGTGGACGCGCTCGTGCCCGCAGCATGACCGCGGAGGCCGACGAACGCTTCATGCGGCGTGCGCTCGGGCTCGCCGAGCGCGCGCGTGGTCTCACGTCGCCGAACCCTCTCGTGGGCGCCGTCATCGTGGCGGACGGCGTGGTGATCGGGGAAGGCTTTCACGAGGCGGCCGGCCGGCCGCACGCGGAGACCGTTGCGCTGGCGGCCTCGGGCCACCACGCGCGCGGCGCCACGCTCTACGTGACCCTCGAGCCGTGCGCGCACCACGGTCGCACGCCGCCCTGCGCGCCGGCCGTGGTCGCGGCCGGAGTTCGCCGTGTCGTCATTGCCACCGGCGACCCTGATCCGCGCGTGAACGGCCGAGGCCTCGAGATCCTGCGCTCGGCCGGGGTCGACGTCGCCGTCGGCGTGCTCGGCGATGAGGCGGTCCGCCAGAACCGCGTCTTCTTCACGTCGAGCCGGCAGGGCCGGCCTCACGTCACGCTGAAAGCGGCGATGACGCTCGACGGCCGCATCGCCGATGTCCACGGAACCTCGCAGTGGATCACCGGAGAGGCGGCGCGCCGCGAGGCCCATCGACTCCGCAGCGAGGTCGATGCCATCATCGTGGGCGTGGAGACCGCGCTGCGCGACGACCCTGCGCTGACCGTCCGGCTGGAGCGGCCGTGGCCGCGCGAGCCGTATCGTGTCGTACTCGATACGTCCGCTCGCACGCCGCCGGCGGCGAGACTGATCTCGTCCGGTACGCCATCCCGTGCCGTGGTCGTCGTGGGAGCCCACGCCCCGGTCGAACGGATGCGCGGGCTGGAAGCGACTGGCGCGACGGTCGTGCGCGTGAGCGAGCGCGATGCGCGGGTCGACGTCCAGGAGATACTGGCCGCGCTGTTCGCGCGCGACGTCCGGGGCGTCCTCGTCGAAGGCGGCAGCGAAGTCCACGCCGGCTTCCTCGAAGCGGGCCTGGTCGATCGCGTCGCGATCTTTGTTGCCCCGCGCCTGCTCGGCGGTCGCGCCGCGCCCGGTGTGATCGGAGGCGTCGGCCGCGCGCTGAAGGATGCCGCACGGCTGCGTGATCTTACCGTGCACGCCATCGGCGACGATCTCCTGATCGAGGCCGACCTCGCCCGCGGCGAATAATGTTCACGGGCATCGTCGAAGAAGTCGGCGAAATCGTCGCCGTCACCAGCGAAGGCTCCACCCGGCGCCTCACGGTCCGCGCCCTGATCGCCCTCGACGGGAGTGATGTCGGCGCCAGCATCGCCGTGAACGGCGCCTGCCTCACCGTCGTGACGCGCGATGCGACCACGCTCGCCTTCGATGTCGGCCCCGAGACCCTCGAGCGCACCACCCTCGGCCACCTTCGCGCCGGAGCTTTGGTGAACCTCGAACGCCCTCTCCGATTGGGCGCAGCCCTGGGGGGACACCTCGTCCTCGGCCACGTGGATGGGGTGGCCACCGTGACCGACGTATCCCGTGTAGAATCTACGGCGCGGGTGCGGATTGCATTGCCCGACCCCGAGTTCGCGGCGCTGATCGTGCCGAAGGGCTCGGTGGCTGTGGATGGAGTCAGCCTCACGGTGGCCGCGCTGGAGGCGGCCGCGTTCGAGGTGATGTTGATTCCGCACACGCTGGCCGCCACGACGCTGGGACGGCTGCGGGTGGGACAGCCGGTCAACATCGAGGCCGACGTGATCGGCAAGTATGTGGTGCGCTCGCTGGCATTACGAGGATCGTCATGACCGGGTTCGCGAGTATCGAAGAGGCCATCGAGGAGATCCGGCAAGGCCGGATGCTTCTGGTCACCGACGACGAGGACCGTGAGAACGAGGGCGACCTGCTCATGGCGGCCGACAAAGCGACGCCCGAGGCCGTCAACTTCATGGCCAAGTACGGGCGGGGGCTGATCTGCGTGCCCATGACCGGTGAGCGGCTCGACGAGTTGAAGATCTCCATGATGGTGTCCGACAACACGGCGCCACTCGGCACTGCGTTCACCGTCACGGTGGACGCCCGGCGTGGTGTGACGACGGGCACGTCGGCCTACGACCGCGCCGTCACCATTCGCACGATGGTGGACGCGGACAGCGGCCCCGAAGATCTCACGCGCCCCGGTCACATCCTGCCGCTGCGCGCGATGCCGGGCGGCGTCTTGCGGCGGGCCGGTCACACCGAGGCCGCGGTCGATCTGGCGCGGATGGCCGGCTGTTTCCCCGCCGGCGTCATTTGCGAGGTGCTCGACGAGGACGGCGCGATGGCGAGGATGCCGCACCTGGCTGAGCTGGCGCGGCAACATCGCCTCAAGATGATCACGATCAAGGACCTCATCGCGTACCGCACGCGGAAAGAAAAGCTGGTCCGTCGCATCGCACAGACCCGGCTCCCGACCGAATTCGGCACGCTGGTCGCGATCGCCTACGAGACGACGGTCGAAAGCCGGACACCTCTGGCCCTCGTCGTGGGCGACGTCGCCGGCGACGAGCCGGTGCTGGTCCGGATGCACTCGGAGTGTCTCTTCGGTGACGTGTTCCAGTGTCGTCGCTGCGACTGCGGCTCGCAGCTTCGCCGCGCGCTCGAGATCATCCAGGAGGCGGGCCGAGGCATCCTCGTCTACCTGCGGCAAGAAGGCCGCGGCATCGGCCTCATCAACAAGATGCGCGCGTACGAGCTGCAGGACCAGGGCAAGGACACCGTCGAGGCGAACGAGGCGCTCGGCTTCAAAGCCGACCAGCGCGACTACGGGATCGGTGCTCAGGTCCTCGTCGATCTGGGCGTGAAGAACCTGCGCCTGCTCACGAACAACCCGAAGAAGCGGGTGGGCCTCGAAGCGTACGGCCTGCAGATCGTCGAGCGCATCCCCGTCGAGACGCCGGCCACGCCGGACAACCACCGGTACCTGAGCACAAAGCGCGACAAGCTCGGGCACCTCTTCTCCGCGCTGCCCTGACATGGCGGGCCGGGCTCCCCGTCGTCGTACCGCGGTGCGCGCCGTCCATCGTGGTGGCGAGAACACGCGGTTCGCGGTCGTGGCCGCGCGCTTCAACGAGCGGATCACCAAGCGGCTCGTCGACGGTGCCACCCACGCCTTCTCCGCCGCCGGCGTCCGAGCGAATGACATCGAGGTCCACTGGGTGCCCGGCTCCTTCGAGCTTCCCCAAGCCGCCAGCCACCTCGCGCGCAGCGGGCGGTATCGAGCGATCGCCTGTGTGGGCGTGGTGATCCGGGGCCAGACGCCACACTTCGAGCACGTCGCCCGCGAAGCCGCCACCGGAATTCGCGAGGTCGCTCTGGCCACTGGCGTGCCGGTCACCTTCGGCGTGATCACCGCGCTCAGCGAAGAGCAAGCGTGGGACCGCGCGGGCGGGGACGTCGGCAACCGCGGCGAGGAAGCGGCCGAGGCCGCCGTCGAGATGGCCGAGTTCATCGCCAAGGTGCACCGTGGGTAGACGTCGCAAAGCCCGCGAAGTCGCGCTCCAGTTCCTGTATCAGCTCGACGTCTACGGCGAGGACGATCCGACGCCTCACGCCGACGAGTTCTGGAGCCGTCATCCCGTCGACGGCGACACGCGCAGCTTTGCCGACGTGCTCGTCCGTGGCACCAAGGAGAACCAGGCGAAATCGGATCGCATCATCACGCAATACGCCGAGCACTGGGATCTCGACCGGATGGCCGTGGCCGACCGGAACATCCTGCGCCTGGCCGTCTACGAGATGCTCTGGCGCGACGACGCGCCTCCCAAGGTCGTGATCAGCGAGGCGATCGAGATCGCCAAGAAGTTCGGCACGCAGGAGTCGAGCCGCTTCATCAACGGGATCCTCGATCGCGTCCACAAAGAGCTGCGCGCAGCGTCCTGATCGTCGGCCGTGCGGTACGCCGTTCTCTCCGATGTCCACGCCAACCTGGAGGCGCTTCGCGCCGTCCTCGCCGACGCCGCCGACCGCAGCGACGCGGTCTTCTGCCTTGGTGACGTCGTCGGATACGGCGCCGATCCGGCCGCCTGCATCGATCTCGTCGGGGAACGCTGCCAGGCCGTCGTCGGCGGCAACCACGAGCGCGCCGTGGCCGGACAGCTCGATCTCGACTGGTTCAATCCCCACGCGCGGGCAGCGGCCGAGTGGACCCGCGAGCGGCTGGACACCGACGCCCATGCCTGGATGGGCGCTCTGCCGCTCGTTCGAGAAGTCGAGGACGCGACGCTGGTCCACGCGTCGCCGGCCGGTCCCGACGAGTGGGAGTACCTGATCTCTGCGGAGGACGGCTTCGCGGCCTTCGGAGCCTTCGCCACACGCGTGTGCTTCGTCGGCCACTCCCACATTCCCCGCGTGTGGTCGTCGGGATCATGGGGACGGGACTGGGAACCCCATCCGAGCGAGATCGCCATCGAGGCCGGGTGTCGCTACATCGTGAATGTCGGCAGCGTCGGTCAGCCGCGTGACCGGGATCCTCGCGCCGCCTACGTGCTCTGGGACACCGAGCAGCGGCGGATCGCCGTCCGTCGCGTGCTCTACGACGTCGGCGCGGCGCGCGCCAAGATCGTGGCCGCGGGACTCCCGCGCTTCCTCGCCGACCGTCTTGGCGGCGGCCGCTGACGGAGTCCGATCTGCGCGACCGCATCCGTCTGGTCCTGATCCGCTTCGTCCTGTGCGTGGGCGGCGGCTTCACGCTCGGGCTCGCCTATCCGGCCATCGATTGGGCCGGCACGGCGTGGATCGCGCTCGTGCCCGTCTTTTACGTCGCGGTGACGGCGCCCCCGCGCACGGCCTTCGGGTGGGGCTGGCTCGCCGGCTTCGCGTTCTTTCTCCCGCTGCTGCGCTGGCTGAACTTCACGTTTCGCACGTACAGCGACATCCCGTGGCCGCTGACGTGGGCGCCGACCATGGCGCTCGCGGGCTATTGCGCTCTCTACTTCGGTCTCGTTGCGGCGGCGATGGCCTTGATCGCTCGCCGCCGCGGCGCGGGTTGGGCCTGCCTGGCCGCGCCCATCCTGTGGGTCGCCGGTGAGTGGCTCCGCGCCACGCTCCTCGGTGGATTTCCCTGGGGCGAGCTGGGCTACTCGCAGTACCGTCAGCTCACCGTGATCCAGGTTGCCGAGCTTGGTGGGGCCCACGCCGTCTCCTTCGTCGTGTGCGCCGTCAATGCCGCGATCACCGCCACCGTGGTCGTCGAGTACCGTCGCGCGCTGCTCGGCGTCGCCGTTGCGGGCGTCTTGCTGGCCTCGACCTTGGGCTTTGGTCGAATGCGCCTGGCCGAGGCCGAGCCGGCGGCGACGGTGACGATCGCGGGCATGCAGCCTTCCATCGCGCAGCCACTGAAGTGGGACCGGAGCCACACCGAAGCCACGCTCAGGATCTATGGCGATCTCACCCGGAAGGCGGCCGAACGCAAGCCGGACTTGATCGTGTGGCCCGAGACGGCCTCGCCCACGATCCTCCGGCAGGATCCATACCTGCTTCAGGCATTGCGCGATCTGAGCGCTCAGTCGGGGGTGCCGCTCCTGGTCGGCACGGTGGACGTGACCGAATCCGGCCGACAACGTAACACCGCGTTCCTGCTCACCGGACAGGGCATCATCGGCAGGTATGATAAGATCCACTTGGTTCCATTCGGAGAGTTCGTGCCGCTGTCGGGAATCATCGGGTTCGTGAAGGGCTGGGCCGAGTTCATCTCCGAGCTCGAGCCCGGTGCTCGCGCCACCGTGTTTCCGGGTCCGCCAGCCCCGTTCGGCGTCGTGATCTGTTACGAGGGCATCTTCCCCGAGTTGTTCCGGCGGTTCGTGCGGAGTGGTGCGCGTGTGATGGTGAACATGACGAATGACGCCTGGTTCGGCCACACCGAGGGGCCGCTGCAGCATCTCGCGATGTACCCGCTTCGCGCCGTGGAGCACCGCACGGCCGTCGTGCGCGTCGCCAACACCGGGGTGAGCGCCTTCATCACACCAAAGGGCCGCATCGCCACGTCACTCGGCCTGTTCGAGCGGGGCGACCTGGTCGGCCAGGCGACGCTCCGCTCGCGCGTGACGCTCTATACGCGGGCGGGGGAGTGGCTGGCGTACGCGGCGCTGGTGCTGTCGGGGGGCGCCCTCGTCGCTACGGCCACCGGAAAGGCAGCGTGATGGTCGGCGAACACAAGCGGGACGTGGGCGATCTCACCCGGCGCGTGGAAGAGCTCCGGAGGCATCTTTGACATCCCGGCCAAGGAAGCCCGTCTGGCTGCGCTCGACGCCGAGATGGGCGCTCCGACGTTCTGGGAAGATAACCGCCGCGCTCAGGAGCTGATCCGCGAGCGGACAGAAATCTCGCGCCTCGTCACCCGGACCAAGGAGCTGGCCGGTCAGGCCGAGGACCTCGGTGTGATGCTCGAGCTGGCGGCCGAGCACGAGGATCACGGCCTCGACAAGGACATCGTCGACGGCGTGGCCCGGCTCCGCGCGGCGGTCGACGAGTTCGAGCTGAAGCTGATGCTGTCGGGACCGCACGACGGCAAGGCAGCGATTCTCTCGATCCATCCGGGCGCGGGTGGGACCGAGTCGCAGGACTGGGCGCAGATGCTCATGCGGATGTATCTCCGCTGGTGTGAGCGCAACGGCTTCAAGGCCGAGGTCGTCGATTTGCTGCCCGGGGAAGAGGCCGGCATCAAATCGGTGACGATCGAGGTCACCGGCGAGTACGCGTATGGCTATCTGCGCGGTGAAACCGGGGTCCACCGCCTCATCCGTATCTCGCCGTTCGACGCCTCCAAGCGGCGCCAGACGTCGTTCGCCTCGGTGGCAGTGGCGCCCGAAGTCGACGATGTCGAGGTCACGGTGCGCGAGGACGAGCTGCGCGTGGACGTCTTTCGCTCCTCGGGACCGGGCGGGCAGGGCGTGAACACCGCGGACTCCGCCGTCCGAATCACGCATTTGCCGACCAACATCGTCGTGCAGTGCCAGAACGAGCGCTCGCAGCTCCGGAATCGCGACACCGCCATGCGCATTCTCAAGGCGCGACTCTTCGAGATCGCCCAGAAGAAGCAACGGGACGAGCTGTCCGAGCTCACCGGCGAGAAGAAGGAGATCGCCTTCGGCAGCCAGATCCGCACGTACACCTTCCATCCGTACCAGCTGGTGAAGGACCATCGAACGAGCGTCGAGGTCGGCAACGTGGAAGGCGTGATGGATGGCGACATCGACGATTTCATCCGCGCCTCGCTGATGGCCAACAAGGGAGCGCCGGCGTGAGCGTGCTCGACGACGGCAGCGACCTGGTCCGCCAGCGGTTGGCCAAGCTCGAGAGTCTGCGCGCGCGGGGGATCGATCCTTTCGGCGGTCGCTACCCGGTGAGCCACTGGGCCGGCCACTTGCACGGGCGTCTCGAGAAGGCGACCGAGGATGAGCTGAAGGCGACGGGGCCGGTGAGCCTGGCCGGTCGTCTCGTCGCCGCCCGTCATCACGGCAAGACGTGCTTCGCCAACATGCAGGACCAGACGGGACGCATCCAGCTCTACGCGCGGGCCGATCAGCTCGGGGACGACTTCACGACCTTCACCGAGCTCGACGTCGGCGACTTCATTGGAGTGACCGGCGAGGTGTTTCGCACCCGCACGGGTGAGCTGACGGTCGCCGTGAAGTCGTTCACCTTCCTGGCCAAGGCGCTGCGCTCACTCCCCGAGAAGTGGCACGGCCTGAAGGACGTCGAGACGCGCTATCGCCAGCGCTACGTGGATCTCGTGGTCAATCCCGACGCGCGCGCGATCTTCCTGCTCCGCTCGCGTGTGATCCAGGCGCTGCGGAAGTTCCTCGACGCGAGGGGGTTCCTCGAGGTGGAAACGCCGATGATGCAGCCCATCCCGGGCGGCGCCATCGCGCGGCCGTTCAAGACCCACCACAATGCGCTCGACATGGATCTCTACCTGCGGATCGCCCCCGAGCTCTATCTGAAGCGGCTGCTCGTCGGCGGCCTCGATCGCGTCTACGAGATCAACCGAAACTTCCGCAACGAAGGCGTCTCGACCCAGCACAATCCCGAGTTCACGATGCTCGAGTTCTATCAGGCCTACGCCGACTACACCGACCTGATGGAGTTGACCGAAGAGCTGTTCACCCACTTGGCCGAGTCGGCCCTCGGCCGGCTGACCCTGACGTGGGGCGAGCACGAGATCGACCTGCGGCGGCCGTGGACACGGCTGCCCTTTTTCCAGGGACTCTCGCAGGCGCTGGGCGTGACGGTCACGCCCGAGACCGACGCATCCGTCGTGGTCCGCGCGGCGGCCGCTCGCGGTATGACACTCGACGCCGACGCGCCGGCGTGGAAGCTCTGGAAGGACGTGTTCGAGGAGAAGGTAGAGCCCACGCTGGTCCAGCCGACGTTCGTGATCAACTTTCCGGTCGCGCTGTCGCCGCTGGCGAAGAAGAGTCGGGACAATCCGGCGTTGGTGGACCGCTTCGAGCTCTTCATTGGGCGCCGCGAGCTGGCCAACGCCTACAGCGAGCTCAACGACCCGATCGATCAGCTCGGCCGCTTCCGTGAGCAGGCCGCCCTCCAGGCCCGGGGCGACGACGAGGCGCACTGGCTCGACACCGACTACGTGCGCGCGCTCGAGTACGGGATGCCGCCGGCGGCAGGCGAAGGGATCGGCATCGACCGGCTGGTGATGCTGTTCGCGGATCAGCCCTCGATTCGGGAGGTCATCCTGTTTCCGCACCTGCGACCAGAGACCGGACCGTGAGCCGGGGCTTACCCTTCGAGCTGTTCCTCGGGCTACGGTACCTGCGAGCGACCGGGCAGCGAGCGAACCTGTCTCTGTTCGTATGGATCGGCGTGGGCGGCGTTTTTCTGGGAGTCGCCGCGCTCATCCTGGTCCTCGCCGTGATGACAGGGTTCCAGGACGGTATTCGCGACAAGATCATCTCGGCCAACCCTCACCTGTTGATCTTCACCGGCGGCGGAGGCCTGGCCGACGCCGACACGGTGGCCGGGCGGGTCAGGTCGATCTCCGGGGTGAAGTCGGCGACACCGTTCGTCTTACAACAGGCCCTCTTCACCACCGAGGGTGGAGGATCCCACGGCGGTCTCGTGCGGGGCGTCGATCTCGCGACTCCGGCCGTGGTGGTTGATCTCAGGGCTCAGCTTCGCTCCGGCAGTCTCGAGCCATTGACCGGTGGCCAGCCCGCCGTGCTCTTGGGCGTCGAGCTGGCCCGGACGCTGGGCGTCGTGGTGGGCGATGCGGTAACTGCCATCTCCCCCAAGGGCGCGATGACCGCCGTCGGCATGGTCCCCAAGATGCGCCGATTCGTCGTCGCCGGCACCATCGAGATCGGGATGTACGAGTACGATTCGTCGATGGCCTACCTGAGCCTACCCGCCGCCCGGGAATTCGCGGGCCTGCCCGCCGGCGTGACCGGCATCGAGGTCAAGCTTGTCGACCCCTTCGCGGCGAAGCGAGTAGGGGCGGTGATCACGAGGCAGCTCGGGTTCCCGTTCTGGGTCCGCGACTGGATGGACCTCAATCGCAACCTCTTCGCCGCGCTTCAGCTCGAGAAGCTCGCGCTGTTCGTCATCGTCACCATCATCGTGCTGGTGGCCGCCTTCGCCATCATTGGCCACCTGGTGCTGCTGGTCGCCGAAAAGCGCAAGGAGATCGGCATCCTCAAGGCCATCGGCGCGGCCAGTGGCTCCATCACGGTCGTGTTCTTCAGCGTCGGCATGACGATCGGCGTGGTCGGCACCCTGGCCGGCTCGGCGGTTGGTCTGACGCTCATCTGGGTCCAGAACACGTACAAGGTGATCCGGCTAGCCGGCGACGTCTATCAGATCGACTACTTGCCCATGAAGCTCACGCCGTCCGACTTCCTGCTCGTCGTCGGCTCCACGCTCGTGCTGTCGTTCCTGGCCACGTTGTTTCCGGCTCGGCGTGCGGGCGCGCTGATCCCGGTGGACGTGCTTCGGTATGAGTGAGCTGCTCCTCGGCGAGGATCTCGAGAAGGACTACCGGACGGGCCCCGAGGTCGTACGAGTCTTGCGGGGAGCCAGCGTTGCGGTCGGCAGCGGCGAGGTCGTCGCGCTCGTGGGCGCCTCCGGTGTGGGCAAGTCGACGCTCCTCCATGTGCTGGGTGCCCTCGATCGTCCCACCGCAGGCCGCGTGCTCTTCGAGGGCGAGGACGTCTTCGGCCGAGGCGAAGCGGGGCTCGTCCGCTACCGACGTCATCAGATCGGCTTCGTCTTCCAGTTCTACAATCTGCTCGGCGAGATGACGGCGCTCGAGAACACGATGATCCCGGCGCTCCTCGCGCGCCGTGCCGTCCGCGAGGCACGTGACCTGGCGGCGGAGGCGTTGGCCGAGGTCGGTCTCGGCGACCGCTTGCGTCACCGGCCAGGCGAACTATCGGGCGGTGAGCAGCAGCGGGTGGCCATCGCGCGCGCGCTGATGAACCACCCGCGGGCCATTCTCGCCGACGAGCCGACCGGCAACCTCGATCCGAAGACGAGTGAGGTCATCTTCGATCTGTTCATGCGTCTCCAGGCCGAACGGAGCCTTGCGTTCCTCATCGCGACCCACAACCCCGAGCTCGCCCGGCGCGCAGACCGCGCCTACCGGCTCGTCGAGGGGCGAGCACGGGAGGTCAGACCAGGGGATTGAGGGGGAGCCATCCGTTCTTTCTGGCTTGAGTTTCGCTGGGTTAGTCTGGTGCTTGAGAAAATGGTAGCAACCGGAGGACTCGCAGGCTATACTCAGGGCAACTAACTATCCGCCGACGAAAGAAAAATCGGCGCTTGGCGCTCACCGAAAGGGGTGGGGGGACACCAGTGTTTGAACGGTTCACGGAGCGAGCGCGGCGGGTCATCATATTGGCGCGCGAGGAAGCGGGACGTTTTCGTCACGACTTCGTAGGGACGGAGCACGTTCTGCTCGGCCTCATCCGCGACGGAGAAGGGATCGCGACGGCCGTACTGCAGCGCCTCGGGCTTCGCCTGGAGACGGTGAAGGCGGAGGTCGAACGAGCGCTGGCTGGCTTCCCCAAGACGCTCACGTTCGGTGAGGTGCCGTTCACGCCCCAGGCCAAGCGCGTCCTCGAGCTTTCGATCGAAGAAGCGCGCCAGCTCGGTCACAACTACATCGGGACGGAGCATCTGCTCCTCGGCCTCATGAAGGAAGGCCAGTCGATCGCCGCCAAGATCCTCGAGTCGCTCGGCGCCCGACTGGACGAGGTGAGGCAGGAGACCCTGGCCCTTCTCGGCGACCAGTACTATCCACGCCCGAAGAAGCGCTCCCAGACGCCGGTTCTCGACGAGTTCGCGCGTGACCTCACCCAGCTCGCCCGTGAGACCAAGCTCGACCCCGTCATCGGGCGGGAGCAGGAGATCGAGCGCGTCATCCAGATCCTGGCCCGACGGACGAAGAACAATCCCGTCCTCATCGGCGAGCCCGGAGTGGGCAAGACGGCCATCGTGGAAGGTCTGGCCCAGAAGATCATCAGCCATGACGTTCCCGACGTCCTCCTGAACAAGCGGCTGCTCCAGCTCGACCTCGGCGCCCTCGTGGCCGGCACGAAGTACCGTGGCCAGTTCGAGGAGCGGTTGAAGGCGGTCATGAAGGAGATCCGGCAGTCGGAGAACGTCATCCTGTTCCTCGACGAGCTGCACACGCTCATCGGGGCCGGCGCGGCCGAAGGCGCCATCGACGCCTCCAACATGCTGAAGCCCGCGCTCTCGCGCGGCGAGATCCAGACCATCGGCGCCACCACCCTCGACGAGTACCGCAAGTACATCGAGAAGGACGGCGCGCTCGAGCGGCGGTTCCAACCCGTCATCGTCAAGGCCCCCAGCGTGCCGGAAGCCATCGAGATCATTCGGGGCCTCCGCCACAAGTACGAGGCGCACCATCGGGTGAAGATCACCGACGTCGCGATCACGGCGGCCGTGAACCTCGCCGACCGCTACATCACCGATCGGCAGTTGCCCGACAAGGCCATCGATGTCATCGACGAGGCCTCGTCCCGTACCCGCCTGATGGCGCTCACGCCTCCGCCCGAGGTCAAGGAAATCGAGAAGGAACTGGAGCGGGTCCGACGCGAGAAGGACATGTACCTGGAGGCTCAGGAGTTCGAGAAGGCCGCCTCCCTCCGCGAGAAGGAGAAGATCCTCCAGCATCGCGAAGAGGAGATGAAACGCGAGTGGGAGCGTAACAAGGGCAAGGGTGTCCAGCAGGTCGACGAAGAGGACATCGAGTTCATCGTGTCACGCTGGACGGGCATCCCGCTCTCCAAGCTCGAGGAGAAGGAGTCGGAGAAGCTGGCCCGCATGGAAGAGGCGCTCCACGGCCGTATCATCGGCCAGCACGACGCCGTCGCCGCTGTCTCCCGTGCCATTCGGCGCTCCCGGGCCGGGCTCAAGGATGCGAAGCGGCCGGTCGGCTCGTTCATCTTCCTCGGCCCGACCGGTGTTGGAAAGACCGAGCTTGCCCGCGCACTGGCCGAGTACTTGTTCGGCGACGAGAACGCCCTCATCCGCGTCGACATGTCGGAGTACATGGAGAAGTTCTCGGTGTCGCGGCTGCTCGGCGCGCCTCCCGGCTACGTGGGCTACGAAGAGGGCGGCTTCCTGACCGAGAAGGTCCGGCGCCGTCCGTATTC
>Ga0209761_1000050_pt1 | contig 55616 bp, 53 predicted proteins | sample GraSoi013_1_40cm_4_FD_185818 | JGI IMG/M metagenome (GOLD analysis project Ga0209761, IMG submission 185818) | Grasslands soil microbial communities from the Angelo Coastal Reserve, California, USA - Sample 09_25_2013_1_40cm (SPAdes) (version 2) | ecosystem: Environmental > Terrestrial > Soil >... | reverse complement strand
TACGCGTCAACAGGCTCATTCACAGTCACAATCACTGTCAGCGATGCGAATGGCGCCGCCGCCAATCACAGCCAAGTCGTAACCGTGGCCGCATCGCCGACTGTAAGCTTCACCTACGGTCCCTCCTCCCCCGAGGCTAATTCACCCATAACTTTCACCGCCAGCACAACTGGCGGTGCGGGACCGTTCGCCTTCAGCTGGGCCTTCGGAGATGGCGGGACCTCAAAAGCGAACCCGGTGTCGCACACCTACTCTACGGCCGGAAGCTTCAATGTGATAGTGACTGTAACGGATGCGGATGGAGCGGTGGCTAGTTCCAGCCAGACGATTACGACAGCGCGCGCTCTTACGGTAAGCTTCGCGGAGAGTCCTGCCACGCCAGAGGTGGGACAGGGTGTTTCTTTCACAGCAACATCGACTGGCGGAGTAGGAAGTGTGACTTTCACCTGGACGTTTGGAGACGGAAGTAGCGTAACGACAAATCCTGCGACGCACGTCTACACTCTGTCGGGCTCCTTCACAGTGTCAGTCACGGCCGTCGACTCTAACAGAGTCTCGGTAACGTCCAGTCAGATCTTGACCGTGGTTCCCGCTGTAGCTGCCAGCCTTACTTTTGCCCCGTCGCAACCCGACTCTGGACAGACTGTCTCCTTCACAGGATCCGCTAACGGAGGCGTCCGGCCTTACAGTTATTCCTGGAACTTCGGCGACTCAGGAACCGGATCAGGAAGCTCGGCGACTCACACGTACCAGTCGAGCGGCATCTATACAGCAGTTCTGGCTATCACTGATGCAAACGGTGTAGTTGCAAAAGCATCGCAGACGATAACAGTCAATCCGCCCCTCTCCGCCAGCTTCAGCTATTCGCCGTCAAGTCCCCTACCCCTCCTGCCTGTACAATTTACAGCAAACGCGGCGGGCGGGAGTCAACCCTACAGCTACAGCTGGAACTTTGGCGATGGGTGGACTGCAACAGGGGCCACCGTCAGCCATTCGTACCTGCTCCCCGGGACTTACACTGTAACCCTGACCGTCACGGATGCTAACGGTCAGACTACTACTGCTTCGATGACTGTAAACGTGAGTGTTCCAATACTCGGAGGTCCGCTTGGCCTCTAGTCAAATAGTGAAATACTGAAGTCGACTACACACTTTCTGCGAGCCCAAATAACGTCGCCAAGTTCGCCTCGGGCATATTCCCCTTAGGTAAGCGACAATTTCCTCACTGCTGTAACCGAGAAGCTACAATGGACATTTGGAGGGACCCTGCTTATGTATCGGAAAACCCGGCGCTGGACCGGGATGTTGGTCATCTAGCGATTCGCATTCGCTTATGTTGAAAGCTATACATCAATAGCTTTGGCAATCCGGGGAAGGCTCTCACCTGCTCACAATACGAAACCTTCATGAGCAAAATCGCAATGGGCATCGCCTTCGGAGGCAAGCCTATGGAGTTTCTAACAGTTCTAGTCCTGGCTTTAGCCTTCTCGAATTCTCTGGGCTCCACAACACCGGGATTGCATAATCAAGCGAATCACCCGTTCAACTATGTAGTGGTCATCGTCATGGAAAACCAGGGATTTGGGGACGTCATTAACAATCCCTCTGCTCATTTCATGAACCAGTTAGCTTCGTCATACGCCCTTGCCACCAACTATACCGCAGTCAATCATCCTAGTCTACCAAACTACCTGTCGCTTGTCTCGGGGCAGGATTTTGCATCCTGGAGCAAGGCCGACTGTAACCCAAGTCCCGGATGTGGGGCCGGAAACGCCTCCAACATTGTTGACAGCTTGGAGAACCGAGGATTATCCTGGAAGGCGTACATGGAAGACTATCCCTCCAACTGCGGGTCCTATTGCTCTCCTGGAAACTGCTTCCTAGGCGATACTGGAACTGGGCAGTACGCAGCTCGACATGATCCCTTCGTCTATTTCGACGACATAGTCAACAGCACGGCCCGATGCTCCAGAATCGTCCCCGCTAACTCTGGAGGAAGAGGCGGCCCGGACGACCTCTTTCTGTCAGACCTGGCCTCGCCCTCTACCTCATCAAACTTCATGTGGCTAACACCCAATCTCTGTAACGACATACACGATTGTCCTATTTCCACCGGGGACACCTATCTCTCCAAGGTTGTTCCAAACATCTTGAACAGCAGTCTCTTCACGCACCAAAAGGCAGCGTTGTTCATCACGTTCGACGAGGGCAACGGATACTGTCCTATCAATGGCAGCTCACTGGATTGCGTGTACTCAGTCTGGGCCGGGCCCGTTGTCAAGACCAACTTCCAATCGACCAACCAGTACAACCACTATTCATTTTTGAAGACTCTGGAGACTGTCTGGAAGCTGCCGCCACTGACCAGTAACGATAGTAACGCGACACCAATGACAGAATTCTTCGCGCACCCTTCCCATGGTGGACATGGGGAACACGAGCAGTTGGGTGACGAGCATGGCAAAGCGAACTTTGAAGATCATCGGGATCACGACTACCGTGGAGTCTGCAACTTATGCCAGCGCTTCTCCGACTAACGAATAAGTAGGAAATCTAGGAAACTCGTTCGGACCTACAACTAATTCAAATTCCTAGATACTCTCGGAAATCTTGTTTACAGGGGTTAGAGAAACAACAGAGGAGCAGAACATCTGCGAGCGATGATAATCTGAACTACACTCGACGGATTCTTACTTCAGCGAAATCACGCGTAAATAGTCTAGCAGATCGTATCCGGCTATCCTCTTTTGACTTCCTATTCACTTTGGACTCATCTTGAGTATGGCGTCGTGGGTCCATGACGACCAGGACCGGTTCGTCCCAGGCCCAACTTGTTGGAATCTTCGTCTTAGTTCTCATTGTATCGCTCGCTGAGTTCAGTGCTCTGATCCTTGACTACCAGAACAACCGGTACCTCCGCCAATACGTCTCAGACAATCTTGGCACAATAATTGTATTTGCGATCGGCCTTCTCATAGTCGCAGGTGGAGCAGGATACGTAGTCTCCAGGAGGCTTGGAGTCCCGAAGACCACAGCACCCTCTGTCCCAACGTTCGCAAGAATCGGCTCCTTCGTAGGAAGAAGATACAAGATCATAATCATCTTTTGGATTCTGCTTTTTGCGGCAAGTTTTCCCTTATCTCAACAACTCTCCCATGTCACTAGTTCAAGCACTAGTGGCGGCCAGTCAAGCAGCTCTCAGTCTGCGCTAGCCCAGAATCTTATGGCTCAAGAGTTCCCCCATCCACGGGCCAATGCAAGTGCAATAATTCTTCTCCAAGGAAACAATGTTACCGATAACGAGACCAAAATATTCACTCTTCGCCTAGAACAACGCCTTCAGGCACCGGGAGTCCTCAACAGCCTTGAGAACGTCACCACAATCTACAGCATTGCTAGGATAGCGCTCATAGGAGCGTACTTGCAACAAGGCTACAACTTCACTGCGGCGCAGTCAAGTGCCAACCAAACTCTATGGGCCGATACGCTGCCCGAAATTCTCTCCCAATATCCAAAACTGATCCCGTCTGCGATTCTTCAGAATTTCATCAGTCCAGACAAGAAAGGAATGATCATTCTAGTAACCTTCTCCCAGTCTCCCGGCTCATTTGGATCAGCTGATTCCGACCCAATATTGAAGAACGTAGTGACGATGCGGAACATCATCTCCCAACTCAAAGCCAGAGATCCCGAACCCCTACAGACATACGTTACCGGTGACCTAGCAACCACCGCCGACTCTTCTTTGGGAAGCACAGCTGACCTCAGTCGCATCGAGCCCGTCACGATTGGCGCGATCCTGATTCTTGCCGGACTGTTTTTCTTTGCAGTGGTCACTCCTTTCATTCCTCTGGTCACTGTCGGAATGGCGTTGCTGATGGCTGAGGGGGGACTCTACCTCATTGGGAAATACATCATCCCAATCCAAGACACTACCACGACATTCCTGTTCACCATAATGCTTGGAGTCGGCACTGATTATGCCATCTTCCTAATGGCCCGTTACCGTGAAGAACGAGTCGAAGGCCACGACAAGGCCCAAGCGGTTCAGACCTCCATTACCTGGTCAGGAGAAAGCATAGCCACTAGCGCGACCACTGTCATAATCGCGTTCGGCGCAATGACGTTAACCAGCTTCACACTTCTCCGTTCTATTGGCGTGGGTCTCGGCTTCGGCGTTCTAATTGCTCTTCTAGTCAGTCTAACACTGATTCCATCGCTCATCCTACTCGCGGGGGACAGGATATTCTGGCCGACATCTGGCAAGAGGTTCGAGGCGTACGCCGCTAGAGCCCGGAAAAGAAGAGCGGAAAGGCCTGGATATTTCCGTCGAGCTGCAAGCTTCAGCGTCAGACGACCGATACTAGTCTTAGGATTGGCTCTGGTCATATCCATTCCCGCAATCTACATTTCACTGGCCGGGTCCACCTCCTACGATTTTGCAGCCGGCCTCCCACAGGCGGAGAGTGTCAAAGGCATCACAGCCTTGGAACAGAGCTTCGGCGCCGGGCAGATAGGTCCCACACAAGTCCTCGTACAATTCCCAGTGCCTATTCTCGTAAACGGGAACCTCACGGCAAGTGCAGAGGCAAGCTTGGAGAAGCTGAGCCAGAACATTATCAAGTTGTCCAACGTGAAAGAGGTAACGGGGCCGACTCGCCCCAACGGGATCCCGGTTAACGCGACCAACACGTCCAGCGTTACCCCGGAAGAGAGGCAGACGATCCTGGGGAGTATAGGAAAGGACTACCGGACTGCGATGCTGACCGTCCTATTTGCTGACGAGCCATTCACGCAAAACTCTCTGAACACAGTCACGCAGATACGGAACCTCGTCACGAATCTTCAGAGTTCTGACCCCTCGTTAGCTCAAGACACGATACTGGTAGGAGGTGCGTCCGCCTCCACGTTGGATTTCGCCAATGAGACTGTCAACCAATTCAACACGATCAGAGTATTGACAGTCGCAGCGATATTCGTCGTTTTACTAGTAGTGCTCGGCTCCTATCCGTTAGCAATAACTGGGATACTGTCCATTGGTTTGAGCATAATTTGGGCCTATGCGGCTACTCTGCTCTTCTTCAACAACGTACTCCAATCAGGTGTCCTTTTCATCATCCCCCTCGTGCTCTTTCTGCTTCTCTATGGAATCGGGATGGACTACAACATCTTCATTCTAACCCGGATCAGAGAGGAAGCTCAGAAGGGCAAGGAGACCCGCCAGGCAGTAGTCGACGCTGTCGACAGAACAGGCGGGATCATAACAGCCCTAGCGCTAATTCTTGCGGGAGCACTAGGCTCATTGTTGCTTTCTTCTAATCGTCTTCTCGAAGGCTTTGGCTTCGCGATTGCCCTGGCCGTGGTCCTAGATGCAATGGTTGTGCGGACCTATCTTGTGCCAGCAATCATGTCATTGCTCGGCCCTAGGGCCTGGTGGGGTCCTAATCGGTTGAGAAGAGTCAGATTCGATAAGAAGAGCGAACAGCAACCGTCAAACAATGCCTAGAGGTTGAGTCTGTTAGTTCTAGAAGACTCATAGTCGGGACAGGAAAGTCTTCTCAGATGGAGCCTTGACCTACAGGACAGAATACACTCTTGGCTTCCTGGCCCTTCTGCCTCTTCTCGCTACGGGCGTCGCCAAGGGCACAGGCTGGTTCGTCACAGTCGTAGTAGTGTACATAGGCGTCCCGCTTCTCATCTGGAGCCTGCTAGTAGATCGTCTGGCCTTTATGGTCTTGAGGATAATTTGCCGACTCCGTGAGTCCTCTGGACATCAGTACTATTTTGAAAGACAGGTGGGAAAGCCAGGGGTTTCACGTAGACTTCTGCGAGACATCCGTGTCTTAGTGTTCGTGTTCTTTCTGTCCGCGCTAATCGTCCCCCAAGTGACGCAGGTCAATCCGCAGAATCCGCAGAATCTCGTCATTGTTAGCAACGCGTTCATCTACGTAGCCATTTTCCTGCTCGCTATACCATCGTCGATACATGTCCTTCTCTGGGTCCTGGAGGATTCTGGACTACGATGCCATAACACGACTAGACTCACAGTCACCGTCCCGGCCGCGTGGGCCTCAAGATGGCTGTCATCTCTCGGAGGTATCGGCGCGTTCGTTTCTTTCGCGGTAGCGATGGGGGGAAGTCTCGACAGAGCCATTTCGCTCGGATTTACATTAATGATCTCCCTTCTACCATCCTGTATTCTGGCACCGACTCTCTTCTATCGCAGGTTGGAGCCAGGAATCATAGCAAAGATTCGTCACAGCAAAGCGGCAATGACGATGGGCCGTCTATTTCCGGAGAACTTCGGACCGTCTCTTCCCTCCTCATCGGCACCAACTCTACGCTCGGTCCGAATGAATGAAGAAACGAAGCAGACAGCTGAGCCTCGTTCCTAGTATCCAACAGTATTCGGTCGGCAAGTTACTATTCGCTTAAAGAGCACTGGAACAACCCTGACTCACTATGAGCCTGGCCGAAGCGGCGAAGCCGGCCCTTCCAAGTAGCACGCTACGCAGCTATGCCATGATTGGAATCGTGCTCTACGCCTTCGGGTTAGTGCTGGATGAGATCGGTAACGGTCTCGCACAGGTATGGCTGGTTCCATATGCAGATACGATAAGCGCGCTGGGATTCGTGATCGCACTTTACACCGCCTCTCTTGCAGGGCTTGGAACTCGTCTGACAGTCTTGATAGGACTCATCTATGGCATCGGGTTCTTCTACGTGAGCGAACCTGATGCCACCTATGCAGCCTCGGGTCTCAAAATATCATCCTACAACACTACCCACTTCATCGGGCTCGGCCTGATCGGCTTCACGATGATAGTATTGATCGCGCTCGCGTTCTATCTAACGCGTGCGAAATCAGCTCATCGAGCCCTCCCAAAGCAAGACCCGGGATCGACAAACTAGATCTCTCCTGCGACTGCCACTGAAATCTAAAGCGGGCCCGCGGGGATTCGAACCCCGGACCTCTAGCCGGAGACTCTTGCTAATCTCCTACAGCTGACTCCGATGTGAAACCCCACTTAGGGGGCTGCCGCTCTATCCAGGCTGAGCTACGGGCCCGAAACAGACCCGGAGCGAAAGGATAGTTAATGATTCCTGACGAATCGCGAGCCAGCTATTCGAGATTAATTGTCTGATTCCCAAGGAACTCCTTAGGATCGACAATGTGAACCCTCTTTCCCTTTTTCATCAACTCCTCCGCGACCTGCTCGTTGGTTGTGAAGTAGCAACCATCGCCCGTGAAAAACCGGAGCAACCCGTGAGAAGAATCTCCACAAACTAGGAAGTTAGCCATAGTCTTGTCATCGTCAAGATCCTTGCCGCATAGTGGACACTTGAACTCCACCCACATAACCGAGACACTCTACACCTGTCCGATCGTTCTAGCCGCCTTTAACTGTTGACCTAACAAGAAAAAATCCGCTCTGTGAGCATTCCAAGAGAGATCACCTTAATGCTTGGAGGTCAGGTTGAAGATGAAAGTGAAATCTATATGAAAACAGATTCACCATGTGAATGTGAGACTTGGACGACAAGATCATAGTCAAGACGAAGCATGGAGAACTTACCCTAGAGCAACTCGCCGAAGTACAACCAGGCCTAGCCCGGTTAATGAAGGAGATCGGCGATCGATTTCACGTACTATACTATGCGGCTAAGAGTGGAAACTGGAAACTGGCCGAACACGAACAGAAGGTAACGATCAGCATCCTCAAAACAGGGGCGACCCTGAGACCAAAGTACCATCAAGACATCACGAGTTTCATTCAATCACATCTGCATCCGCTAGCTGAGAGCATCAAAGCCAGAGACTGGGATACATTCGAACGTTGCTACAAGAACGCGGTGGATGAAACGAACAAGCTCCATGAAAAATATGGATATGGATTCATCCACTACAAACTCTCCAAGAACCCGCCTGATTACTACGACCTGAGCCCTCGAGAATGAATCTCTGACTCTAAAGTTACCGAACGTCGTTAGTAGCCAGACATGGCCGGGTCTTTAGTGACCTTCAGCCAGCAGCCGCTGAAACATGAATGAGGCGTGTACGAAATTCTCTCTTGGTCCGCCTTCGTTTCAATGCCCTGGTTCTTGAGCGAAGGTCTATGGTTTCGTCACGATTGGGCCTCGTTTCAACCATCCAGCATTTCTCCCGCGTTCGCTAATACCGCCTGTTTTGTGGGTCCGTCTGATAAGTTTTCCTGAAAACTTAAGCAAACAAGACGAATCGAACCAAGCTCTTAACCTAAGCTAGTATCTCTGATATTTCATCCACGACTCGATTCTTCGAAACGTTTCTTTCCTCTCCAGTCTTCATGTCTCTTAACCGCACGTTGCCCTCCTTGAGTTCTCTAGGGCCGACAATCACGACGATTCGTACCTTGGCTGAGGCGGCATAGTCCATCTGTTTTTTCAATGGACGTTCTTTGAGGTCTCTGTCCGCGCGGAGTCCACTCTCTCGCAACGCTCGTAGCACCTTTATGGTCTCGTCCCGTACTTCTTCGCCTGCCATTGCCACGTAGACCTGTGGATTCTGTTCCAGATCGGGGAGGAGCCCTTTCTTCTCAAGAGAGATCATGAGCCTCTCGAAGCCCCCTGCTACGCCGGTTGCGGGTATGTCTCGTTTTCCATATATTCGACAGAGTCTGTCGAAACGGCCACCGCCGAATACAGCACCGACATCCTCGCCAGCTTGATCGTACGCTTCGAAAACTGTTCCGTCGTAATAGCTTATCCCTCTCACAATTCTCAAATCCACTTGGACCTTGGACCTTTTTCCCAGGGAGTCGACGTTGTCAATAGTTCCTCTGAGTTCCTGTAGTCCTTTGCTGATCAGGTCGTTCTTCGGGAGTTTCTTCTCCAGGTCGGGGAGAACTTTGTCGGCGTCGCCGCCGATGTCAGCAAATCCCATGACGCGTTTCACTTTGTCTTGGGAGAGTCCCGCTCGGCCCAGTTCTCCTTCGATCTGTTCGGGACTTTTTTTGCCCATTCCGTCGATGATTCGCAACAATCTCTCGAGATCCTCTTGTGAGCGGACGCCTACAGTCTGAAGGAACCCCTCTGCGAGTTTTCTGTTGCTGACTCGGACTTCGTGATCTTTCAGTCCGACCTTGTCTAAAATATCGGAACCTAGGCTGATGATCTCTGCGTCAGCAGAGGGTTCTGCTACTCCATAGATTTCAGCGTCCCACTGTGTGTGGTATCTGTATCTGGCGTATTGAGGCTCGTCGTATCGCCAGACTCCTCCGATGCATCCTATCTTGATTGGTTCAGGAAGGTCGAACCGGTTGGCGATCATCCGGGTCATGCCGACTGTTAGGTCGAATCGGAGACCCAGGTTTCGCCCTGCTTTGTCTTTGAACCAGTAGATTTCTTCCCGGATGCCAGGGCCTGATTTTGCTTCAAGAGTTTCAAGATTTTCCACTGGGCTGGGCTCTAACAATTGAAACCCGTAGCTCCAGAGCACTTGGCGGATCTTGTCGGCGAGCCAGATTCTCTTGATCATCTCTTCCGGTTCTATGTCCTTCATACCGCGAGGGAGTGTGAATTGAGTCTCAGACAAGACGAAGAACCTTCAAGGTTCGGATTATTGACTCTGGAAATTCTCAGGGTTTAACGTATAGTATACGATGTCAGTCCGCCTATCGATTACTGCGAGTACGAGGTCCTTCCCGTCCTTGTTTGCTTTCGCTGACAAGGTCGCGAGTTTTTCGAGAGTAGACTCTCCTCCTTCGAACACGATGGTGACGAGCCTTCTCACGGCTCCCTTACCGAAGGTTTCGAAATCGTAGCCCGCTTCTCCGTCCCGGACTAGGTATCCTCTGTCCCGAAGGTCTCGGTAGACAAGATACTTTGTCCATATGGTGGGCTTCCCCACTGACAGCTTCGTCACCAGTTGCTGAAGCGACTTGGACTGCTTGGTCTTCTCGTCCAAGACTTTGATCCTCTTCTTCTCAACAAGGTAGAAGGTTTCGTATGGATTGAGTGTGATTCTGTCTTCGACTAGAGTTCCAAACGCTTTCTCGCGTAGGTCCATCAGTTTCTCGGGTTCTCGGAGAAAGACTCCTCCCCTGGAAAGGTAGGCCTCAATTGCCTCTACGATGACCGGCACTTGCTCGCTCTTGGTTTCCAAGGGTTCCAGAAAGTCGAGCACGCGGACGGGCGGCTATAAAGCCATTCAAATAGAAAGACGACGATCCACTACTAGAAGTCAGATGACCGGCAAGAATCTGGAGCCCTTGAGATGGCGCAACGGCGCATTGGAAGTCATAGACCAGACTCTCCTACCCGCCAAGCTAGTATATGTCCGTTTGAGAAATGTTGAACAGGTCGGTGGTGCGATCAGAACGATGAGAGTTCGCGGAGCACCCTTGATTGGAGTGGTAGGAGCCTACGGTCTCGTGCTGTCTGTGAAGAAAATCAAGACAAGTGATCTCGCCGAGGCTCGAACTCAGCTCCGAAAATGGGCCGACATTCTGATTCAGACTCGGCCAACAGGCGTGAATCTTCGATGGGCAGTCGAACGAATCTTCAAGGCCTCCGCCAAAGCAGGAAACGTCTCGTCATTGAAGGAGGTACTGTTGAAAGAAGCAGATGCAATTTTCGATGGTGAGTTGGAGGCTGCTCGAAGGATCGGAAAATATGGGTCTGCCCGCTTGGAGGATGGTGATACGGTTCTTACTCATTGTAATGCTGGTGCCCTTGCAACTGTTGGCTATGGGACGTCTCTCGCCGTAGTTCGAGCGGCGATGGAGCAGGGGAAGCGAATCAATGTGATAGCAACAGAGACTCGTCCGTTGCTACAGGGATCAAGGCTGACCGCGTTCGAACTAGCGCATGACAAGATTCCCGTTAAAATCATCGTAGACAGTGCAGCAGCGCAAATGATGGCGCAGGGTGTGGTGGACAAGATTCTCGTTGGTGCAGATCGAATATTGAAAACAGGTCACGTGACAAACAAGATTGGCACTCTGCCCATTGCATTATCAGCGAAATTTTACGGCGTCCCGTTTTACGTGGCTGCGCCAGTCTCCACTCTCGACATGGCAACGGATCCGTCGATGGTTGTTATCGAGGAACGGAACCAGCGAGAAGTCCTCTACGTTGCTGGGAGGAGGGTTGCGCCGCGAAATGTAGAGGCTCTGAATCCGGCGTTTGACATTACGCCGCCTGACTTAGTGACGGGTATTGTCACGGATAGGGGTGTGGCCGGTCCGCCGTTTGTGGAGAGCCTACGCTCTTTGTCTGGGTGAGTCTGATGGTTCTTCGCTGGTGTTTCTACTTTTTCTACGCTGAAAGGTAGTCCTACGCCACCATCTTGACGAGCGATAGGCCGATCTCGACGGGAACATTCCCTACTGACTCTATCCGCGACTTCCATTCATTTCCGATTGCTACGAGTGCATAGATGCCTATGACTTCCGCTCTTGCCTTGAGAATGACCTTCATCATTGCCCGCTGGGTCTCTCCGCTGTCGATGATGTCGTCTACGATAAGTACGCCCTCGCCTTTCTTGAACGCGTCTTTGGAGACATAGAGACTCTTCATTATGGCGGTCTTAGGGGGGACGTAGAATTCCTCGATGAACTCTCGGACCCCAACCTCCCTCGCTTGTTTAGCGACGATGAGCCTCGTGCCCAGCCGGTGAGCTAGCAACGTTGCGAGCGGAACCCCGTCGACAGCCGCGGTCATGACTTTGTTCACTCGTTTGCCCGCAAACTTTCCGACAGCTTGTTGTACTGCTCTTTCTAGTAGCATTGTGTCGTTTATGATTCCTGTATTGTCAAAGTAGCCTAGGTCGTCGAATTTGATTCTCTCGTGCAGTTCTTTTTCTAGGCTCATGTATTTCTGGAGGGTCCTGTTGATTTCTTCTGCGCGCTCCGCGGTTGGCAGTACGTGGCCTTTCACATAGCGACTCAATACAGTCTCGGGCAAATGTAGAATGCCGGAGAGTTCTCTGTAGGTGTACTGCTCTTTTGCCAGGTTCAAGAGTTCGATCGTTTGGAGTTTGTACTTGAGATCTAGAATGCGCGAAGTGTCCTTCATTGCTTGTATTCGCGCTTTAGCCCTTTGTACCCTGTATAACGTTTTCCATTTTGCGAGACCTGATCATTTTTCTCCGGCGACTCTTCACAACTCCCCGACTGTTCTGATACTTTCCAAGGTATGCATGTGTCGCAGGCATCCCGAGTCTTAACAGAGAGAGCTGGATGAACCTCTCGCCTTTTCTAAGACTAACCAATCTATCTCCAGCATTATGGAGACTGACTGTGAGCTGTCCGCGGAAGCCGGGGTCGACTAGAGCGAGACTCGCGACGATCCCCTCCCTCGCCAGAGATGATCGAATGTGAAGTATTCCGAGAAACTTCTCAGAAAGTTCTAGGCGTTCAAGAGTAGCCACTAGTACTTGCTGGCCAGGTCTGAGTACCAGACTCCGATCGACTCGCAGGTCTATTCCAGCAGGATTTAGTTTCGGATTTCGGGGAACGATGTGAAACTGGCCGGTTTTTATTACACCGATGATTTCGTTGTCAGAGAGGGCCATTTCTGTTGAACGCGATAACAACGGTTTCAAAAAGGCTTCCAAGTAGAGGGAAGACATCGAGACGTAAGGAAAGATCCTCGGTCCAGAAAGGAATCTCTTCTCGTTCAGCGCATTATCTCAGCAAATCTGTAGGCTCTTTGGCCGACCGTAGAGTTTGGCAGGGGGGAGTTCGATATTTGAAGAGGAACGATCCGGTCCTCGCTCGCATGATCGGTAGAGTGGGTCCCGTTAAATTCGAATTGGATGATGATCATTACGAGGCGGTCGTGGGCTCCATCATCTTCCAACAGCTGGCCGGTTCAGCAGCGCAAGCCATTCTGAACAGGTTCAAACAGCTCTACGGGGGAAGAGTTCCGAGTCCGAGAGAATACCTGTCAACCGATGTCGAAAAGTTGCGTGGAAGCGGGTTGTCCCCACAGAAAATCTCCTACATCAAGGATCTCGCAGAACGACTTGAGAACGGGACTTTGGACCTAAAGAGGTTGGAGAACCTCCCTGATGAGGAGGCCATCAACGAACTAGACAACGTCAGAGGAATCGGCAGATGGACTGCAGAGATGTTTCTGATCTTCATGCTTGGCAGGACAGACGTGTTGCCCGTTGATGATCTCGGGCTCCGGAAGGCGGCTCAGAAAGCGTACAGGCTTCGAAAACTTCCGAAGAGAGACAGGCTTGAACAGCTAGCAGAGAAATGGCATCCCTACTCTTCGATATCGACCCTCTACCTCTGGAAGAGTGTGGAGAAGCCTGAAGCTCCCGCCAAATGGTAGCTCAAGACTCCGCCGTTTTTTCGGAGTTTCGAATAATGGATTGCTGTGAGCTAGCCGACCGTGTCTCATCTGCAGCGTCAAAGAGTTGAATCCGGACGAGAGAATCTAGACGGTTGCGGTTGCATCCTAAAAACGCGGGATACCCGACGAATCCAAGCATCACCGGCGGCTCCGAGGTCGCCTCACCTTTAGGCCTCAGACTCGTTACGTAATCCGATAGAAGCATTCAGACTTTAGACAGCTGGATAAATTCGCCCAATCAATCTAGCTGAGCAGGTGCTTCGATTTGCCAAAACTATACTTTTGCATCATTTTCGGCCTATCCAGCACGCGTTCTTGCTCTCGTCATACCAAGAGTTAACGTATTCACCAGTTGCTATATTATCGCAGACAAGACTCGCATCGCAGTAATCACAGATTTCCTCGTTGCCAATGACCCAACCTGTCCCGGGATCCATGTCTGTCTTCAGTTCGACCATTTCTTCCGATAGTCCCGGTGTTAGGGTGTTGGTGTCGAAGGGATCCTTCGTGCACTGGTTGCAGCCCTGAGTGCATGGGTAGGGTTCGACAGTGTAGAAGGGCCCATTGAGACCGTTGGCGGTGTCGTGGTAATCGCAGAAGCTGTTGCATGATAGATCGCTTGAGAGTGACGCTGAGGTTCCTGGCGGAAGGAAGATGTTGCAGGCTCCGTTAGTGCTGAGATCTGCGACTGTTCCGGCACTTATCCAGATTATGAGGGTCTTGGCGATCTGATCATTTGAGAGTTGGAAAGGCGGCTCTTGTTGAACGATGACTAGTCTGATTACCTTACTGATACCCACATTGTACTGTCGTGGACTACCTGAGTAGCTAGCGTCGGACTCTAGATGCGCCACAACTAGCTCTAGCTTATTCATCCATTGCGATGAAGATGGCTTAGTGTAATAGCTGCCCCAGTAAATGTTCTGCCAGGTGTAACCGTCCTGCCAGAGGGGCCCGCCGTTGTAATTCACGATGGATGATGTTGGTGCCAGATAGACTCGATGATTGCAAGGTTGGGAATAGTGCCCATATTCCAGAGGGCTGTTTGTCGTATGTGATGTTGTAATCGATGACGGGGATCCTAAGACGGTTTGCGGTTCCTCTCACGCCAACATGATGGAAGTAGTCAGAAGCGGAGCAGCAAATGGCGCACTCTGAAACATTCTTGCAGGAGTCACATCTGTTCATGACATGTGGTTATCATAGGACTACGTTTCTAAAACTTCTCTGGAAGAGACTGTTACTAGCGGACATGCGCCTGGGTTCAGACGCTGACAAATAGCGCGCAATTGCCTCTGTCGATTTTAGAGAAAAATGTCCAAATCTGCATCAACCAGCTTTGTCTTCGCAAACGCCAAGGGAGAACTCGGACACATTGTTAGCCAGCTCAAACGAGTCACCAACATAGAGTCCGTCACTCCGGTCACTGGACGCTTCGACCTTGTGATCCGACTGAAGACCAGCGAGCCCGTCAAAGCATTCAACACTGTCGAGAAGATCAGAAGCATCAGCGGCATCACATCCACCCAGACAGCATTCTCCATCGAGAACGTTACCAACGCCAAGAACAGGGAAGAGTCCTCTGAGCCCCCGCTCGCCTATGCGCTAGTCAAAGTCAAGGGCAAGTTCCGGAGCGTACTCCAGAAGCTGAAGTCCTTCCCGAACCTCGTCGAGGCTCACCTCATTCCTGGAGAGTTCGATGTTGTCGCCTCGTTCAACGGCTTCAGCCAGGATGAGCTCATGGAGAATTCCGTTGAGAAGATCAGCAGAATCAACGGAGTAACCGCCAGCGAGACACTCATCACGTGGACCCCTACCAACCGACCATAGAAAACCCCTGGCAAAGGAAGCCTTTCAGCTTCCTCCCATTTTTTCCGACGCGGAGTCCTAGGCTCAATCCATTTTCAACATAAACGAGTCCGATCCATCATCCGTGGACGTATCGGTTTCGGGTCTATTCGTTGACTACTCGTTCCGGCTCTATCTTGACAAGTATCCTACCGACACCCGGTTGGCGATGCGGATTGCTACTAGTTCCAAGATACTTCACCGACAGCTTGTTGCTGTGCTCTTCCGCTCCTTTCTTCGTCATGTCCAACACGCGCCCCCTAATTACCACCTTCTCGTAAGGATTCTGCTGATTAAAAATGCTCAGGGCAACTCTGTGATTGGTCTTCAGATACTTCGCCTTCGCGCGGCCCTCCGCAGTGTTCACAAGAATCAGGTCTCCTTCACGATCGACCCAGACAGGACTCACGTGCGGCGACCCATCAGACATCACAAAGGCTAGATTGCCAAAATTCTTGCCATCGATCAGCTTGATTGCCTTTTCAGAAAGTCTTGCACGTGGCATGGTAGATAGCTTTCATCAACGGAGACTCTGTAATTAAAGCGATGCCATCGCGCGTGGTGTCAACATGCTCCGACATTCCACGCAGAACACAATCAAGTTGTTCTGGCCGACGGAGCAAGTGGCGGGCCCGGTGAGACGCAAGCTAATGGTTCAGAACTAACGATTTGAGCCTACCATGTAAACCTGTAGAATCTTTCGTACGAGTACCCAGCTTGCTTTCTCTTCTTTTGCTCGACCTACAATAAATACGATTTCCAATCCGAAAACTGAGGTGCGGGCCCGGATACTGTTTTCCTTGCCCCGCCTCTATTTGTCCCTCTTTGAGCTGAAATGTAGCAGTACACTTTCGCCGACCTGTTTCACAAAATATCGGTCGTTTTTCCCGTATCTAGGTATTACGATCTAGCTGGTTCGTCAAGTGACCTGAGGAACGTACGTATGACCTTAATGGCGAATACTACGATCATCTCTAGAAGAGGCACGTTTCTCGACCGCGGCTTCTTACCCGTTCGAAACGAAGTTCGCGTCAGGAAATACTTACCTTTTGAGTTCAGGATGAGGTTACGCTCTAGTGTCTTGGAGCTTACCAAGCTTTCGCTAAGTTATCGACAAATACAGGCCGCGCTCTTCGACTCCACTCACATATGGTTGTCGAAAGGTTCGATAAGCGAATGGGTCCATGGGATCCATGATCCATCGGGTGGAACGAACAAGTTCCACACAGACCCTTCTCCAGAATTAGCGTATGTGATCGGTGTGATCGCTGGCGACGGAAATCTTAACGTTCATGGATACAATTACGAGATGCTACTCAGCGTAACAGACCATTATTTCGCCAAAGAGTTTAGCAGATGCCTTGCGAAGATCCTAGGTAGGCCAAATCCCTACCGAGTTCGGTGGAGCGAGCAGCGGAAGAGGTGGATAGTTCAAGGTTCCAGCATTATTCTGCATGGGTTCTTACGCAGAGGATGGCAAACACTGAAAATGTACGTCGAACACTGTTACCGGTGCATAGCGTTTTTTCTTAGGGCGCTTTTCGATAGCGAGGGCACGATTAGTCGGAATAGGCTTTCGATTTACAATACAGACAGGCATCTCTTACTCTACATCAGAGAGCTTCTCTCCAAGTACGGAATTAAGACACAATATCCGTACGTTGGCAAACCGGCAGGTTCAATTCTCAAGGATCCTCGAACTGGTAAACTCTACGAAAGGCGAAAACCCTGTTACACCCTGGCCCTTAGAACGACTGATACTCCACAATTCGCGAAACACATCGGGTTTTCGATACGCAGGAAGAATAGGCTACTACCGTGGCCGACTCTCTAGGTTGTGTCCAGAAACAATTTACTCGGTTGGTCTAGTCAGAGATCTAAAGCGGGCCCGGTGAGATCGAAACTAACGATTCAATACTAACGATTTCTAAATCCTCATGACTTTAGCCCACATTTACCTCGTCATCGGGCGGAGGGTGCTTGATTAGTTTGGCGACCTATGGGAGAAGGATTAGCAGGAAAACTTGCTGACTGTTGCCGAGCCTGTATACCTGGAATTTGTAAGGTGTACCTCGGACAGGTCCGATGACGGAGGATAAAGTACCACTTGCCTGTTGTGCATTGAAAGTGAAGGAGATGCGGGTTCCTAGATTTGGAATCAGGGCTTGTTCTGAGCTTTTTTTCTGGGAAGCTGTAAAGACGCTCTATGGGATTGGAATGCTTCGCAGGAGCGTGTTGACGGCTACGGTTACGAAGAGGAATGTTCCTAGAAGGATTGCCAGTAGTATGAGTAGATACGCCATGTCATGATTCCACTTTTTCTTCTTCTCAAACGGTACGATTGGGGAGTCCATTGCCTACCACGACTCAAGCAATCATGATTGGGCAGTAATGCAGAATAGGATAATGTAACTAGGGTTGACCCGTAAGAAGGCGAACGGGCCCGGTGAGATCTAAACTCACGGTTCAACACTAACGATTCATGGCCAATTCGATTCGATCGGAGGACTTTTCTAACTTTACGACCAGAGCGTACGGATACAAGGATTCGGAGTGCGAGCCTCTTGAAGAGAAGGGTTAGGGACCTACTGGCCAAAATCTATGGTGGTCGCGCTGATGTTCATCTCGATCTCTATCGACTTTCGAACCAACATAGGAAGAAGCATGGGCGGGGTTGCGACATGTATCCGAGCAGCCCGTTGCAGGCGCCTCTATGGTCAGTGATCGCATCGTTGACACATGCGCGGCGAATGTTAGAGGTCGGCTGTGGCCACGGTTACACGTCTGCTGTGATGGCCTCAGCGGGTGGACCAGACTGCCTAGTGGAGACGGTTGAGGCGGACCGAGTTCATGCAGACTTAGCTCAGGAAGCCTTTCTGCATCGAGGTCTCGCCAAGCGTGTGCATGTCCTCCGCGGACGAGGACAAGCCATTCTGCCAAAGTTGAAAGGCAAATATGATGTTGTGTTTCTCGACAGTGATTGGCGCGAGTACCCCCGATATCTTCCTCAGCTTCGCCGTCTTACTCGTCCTGGAAGCATACTAGTAACTGCAAATCTTTCTCCACTCTTTGGGGGATGGGGCGGGAGGTTGCCTGGGAAACGAGCGATTCAATCATATCTGTCTCGCCTCGCCGGAGATCCGAACTTTCGCACTTACATCATTCCCAGTGATTGGCATGCGATTAGCGTGCGACTGTAGTCGCTTAGATGCACGAAGCGACGATCGAGAAATTTGCTCTTAGGAGCATCCCCGTTCAAGCGAGCGGCATCATGGCTAGGATTTGTTTAGACTGCCTTCCTTACCACTATGAATCGCTCCAGATTTCGGTGAACATGGAAGCCTGACCGAAGGAACATGTTCAGCGAACCTCTGAAACCTAAATTCAGTTTAGGAATATTGTAGGGGTTGTTGGTCGCCGCTTCTGGATTTCTCGGATAACCCTCTGCAATCGGAATCCTCCAACTCTTTATCAAGTCACACGCGGACTGAAGTAGCCTCGGAGCGACCCCCGACCCACGATGGCCAGCCGAGACCACGAAACACATTATTGACCCAACTCTCTCGCTCGAATCTTCTACGGCCTTCAAGTTCCTGAGGTTGATGTAGCTGCTTCTCGGTGCTACATTGCACCAACCTATGACCTTACCTTCTTGGTAGGCCATCAGACCTGACGCCTTGGCTTCCTCTATCATTTTCAGGCGTGCGGTCCTATTCGCAGACCTCTTGTCCTTGGATGAGTTGATTTCGTCTTCCTCACGGAGGTCGTCCCAAAAACTACAGTAGCATCCTCCCCACCAAGGATTGTCCTTAGAATTCAGCCAAGGATCATTGTCGTAGATGTCATCAAAGAAGTCCAAGTAGTCCGTAGCAAGGCCAGGCTTCAATTCTCTCACGACGATTCGGTCACTCGGCATTGCCGACGTACTGGAAACAATCCGCTTCCTTAATGAAGAGTTCGTAGATTTATCGGGGCCACGTGATTTTCTTGCGGGTTAGGTGTTTACTTCATTCCGATTCATTACACGCACTTGGCTTCGTAAAGCCGTAGTAGTGTGATTCGTGTGTCTTCAACGCTTTCACAAAACTGAACAGGATCAAAAGACAGGAAAGTTCGATGCACAGTGTGTTTCTTCGAAACGAGGCAATTACTTAGCTCGTTTCGCGAATTGGGTTTGCGGGCCCGGTGGGATTCGAACCCACGATTTTGGGCTATCTTCGCCCTCAAGCGGGTAGCTCCGAAGGCCCACGTCTTGGTCCTGGCTCGACTACGGGCCCCTTCATTTTTGGTTGGCTTTGGAGGTCTCTCTTATGGTTGTTTGTCTTACCCTCTTTTTGTCAGCGAATGCACAATGCATCCCTAGTATCAAGTGTGACCATCCGTAAGAGGGACCCGCAGGCGCAAAGTGAAAGACGTATCTTGCAGCTATGTTTCTAACAATAGCTCCGCCTTTTGGCGGGCGGGAGAAAAGTTCTCAGAATTGTGTCCTTGGCTACCCATACGAGGCCCCATTGTTTCTACACGGCGGGCCAGGTCAGCAGCCTGCTCATTAAGAATCTGAATTGTCTTGTCCTTGGTGCTCGATGAAGCGCGCAGACTCGCCAGTTCTTCCACCAACGCCCTGTGCTCCTCCTCCTGCACCTTAACCTGTTCTTCCAGCTTGACAATTCTCGAGCCGTTGGTCTCCTCGGTGATCGCAATGCGGTACATTGAAGCGTGATACTGGCTCCTGATCTCTTCAATGCTGAGATGATGTTTACCACTGTAATGGTCGGAAATCCTAGCGCTGTGACCTAGTATGACTTTGACGAGGACCGCGTTCACCCCACAAGAGTCCAGCGTCGAATGCAGACACTTCCTCATCGAGTGGGTTGTAGCCGGTCTCTCTACCCCTTCTTTGTATGGAATATGCGCCTTCTCTCTAAGCCTCCGCATAGCCGCTTCGAGAGTCGAGAAGTGGGTTGGAGCAGCCCGTATGGATTCAACGATCGCTTCTACAATTGTTGGTCTCCCATTAGGACCCAGCGGACGAGGAACTGTCACGCTGACTTTCGAGCTTGTTGGGTGAAACTCCGAGAAATGAGTAGCCGTTATGGCGTCATTGTCTAGCGTCCGGACGGTTGCAGGATACGTGGGCATCAGGGGGGGTCCTCGGTTCAATCGGTTCGCCCCTAGCCTTGCGATGTGCTAGATAATCGACCAGGAGCTCGGCCGCATCATGACAGATGAAGGTAATCCCTTCTTTCTTGTTACCGATGTAGAACCGTTGGGGAAGTTGAATTCTTACTGGAACTAGAGCCCCAGATAAGTCCTGAATGCTCTCGCACGGAACGCCCTCCACGGTACCGTCCTCAAACCTTACCAGGTGCCCCAGTTCGAGGACCTCCAGTGCTCGTACCCGGAGACCTGACTCGCTCCCGACCATCAGGAGGACCTTGTCACGGTAAGTATCAGCGAATCCCATCATAGTCTGGACCTCCTTCTTTTGAAGGCGCTTCCAACCATGGTACTGATCCAGAGTGACCGAGGGGAATCGGGGAACGTTCAGTTTCACATAGTTGAAGTTGAAGAAGGCTACAATCTTCGAAAATTTTCCTTGGGCAGTACTTGGCGTATGACGCTGAAGGAGCTCACTGTGCCAGCGGTTAAGTAACCGCTCCTCCACAAGCGTGTTCGGAGCCTTCTTCATACGAGCCTTGCGTTCGCTGACCAGAGTGTCAGGGTCTTTATTGACATATTCACAAAATTCCACCAGGTATCCGATACCATGCCTCTTGTAGCTCCGGCTTGGCATCACTCCAACGAACCAGCTTCTCACGGAGCCATACCCCAGCATAGGGTGGCCGCGAAAACAGTATTCTTTCTTAACGTTGCCGGCCTTGTAGAACATGAAATCCATGTCCGCCACTGCATTGTGAGAAAGACCTGGGCTGGGCGAAGAAACGGCACTCACTGAAACTAGTCCAGCAGCGAACCTGAAGTTTTTCGCGAACTTCTTCAAGGTGCATTCACCAAGCTAGCATTGCTCTAGTCCTCCCGGAGAATTCGGCAAGGCGTTTTCTAGGTTTGAATTTGCAGTGTCCTGGGCATGACAATCCGCTCGGTCTGGTGGTGTTTGCAGGATGCGCCTCATTTTTGAGATACCGAGCTCATGATTTGCGAGTACTGAGATGTCAGTGGCCGAGCCGCGAGAGTACGCTGTAAGCATCAAGCTTCATCCCGTCTTCCGATTACCCTCGGTCGAAGAGGAAAGATAGAGCCCATACCTTTTGGGGGGGCTTGTAACATAGTCTCCCAAAATCCGGCACTTCACAGATCCTGTGAGTATTAGATAACCTGGAGAGTGGACGAACGGTAATGGAGAGGCTCCTTTCTCCAGGCAGATCCTAACAGGGAAGCTAGGGGTGGTTCAGGCCCAACCAATTCGGCGTGATTTGACTACGGGCCCTAAGTTCAAACTTGGGATCTGAATATTCTGCTCCGAGCCAAGCGGGATCCTTCTTGGCTCGACTACGGGCCCCGCGGGTATACCTGATTTACTGGCTCTTTTATTGCCTTGGGCCATCGCCCGATCATCTGGCGCCGAGAGCGATCCTCTGCTTGAGATCAAGCGGTAGTATTGAGGGTGAATATCTCCGACTGCAACGAAGATCCGGTTTCTATGCTGGCTGAGCCTGATATCCAGATTCTGCCCACGGTCAGTTTAGGGCTCTATTCTGTGTCTGACCTGCTCGATAGATGTCTTAGGAATCGTTGTATCGCGCGTCTCATTCCGTGAGCTTCGAGCTTTGCTTGATTGAATATCGACACAAAATCAGAGTGGTACTGCTGGGCAAGTGCACTATCAGTTGCAAACGTGGCGTTCTCGAAATTCTTGTTCTCTGCTCTCTCTGTATAATTGTAGCTTCCCCACTCGACAGTCTTCCCGTCGACAACGATGTACTTGTCGTGCATTATTCCTCCACTTGGTGAAATCAATCGTACATCACACCCGGCTCTTTCTAGCGTGTCGTGAAGTCTTGCTTGTTGACCCTTCGTCTCCAGCCGGTCCAGCACGAGTGCGACCTTGACCCCCCTTTTGATCGCCTCCAAAATGGCCTTCTCGACATATACATTGGTGAACTCATAGGCCGCCATCTCGATGCTACCAACCGCGCTACCGATCAAAGCGACGACTTGTCGTTCTATCCCTCCTGATGGCGAGAAGAGGGCGCTAACGAGTGGAGGGGATGGTCCCAGTTTCGTCGTAGAACTCTGCGTTTCCTTCAAGGTTGGCTCCGAGCCCTCCGAAGTCGGAGAGTTCTCAATCTTCTCGGATGAAAGAATCGCTTGACCACGTTTTGAAAAGGGGCGCAATGTCAGCTTTGCCCCCGTTTTCCCTTCTAGAGAGAGAAAGAGCTCAGTCCGGTTCCCTGATCTATAAGCGCCTTCAATCCAAAGTTCAATGGAATCGACGTTGAGACCTTTGAACCAATCCAGAAGCTCGTCCAGCCTTAACCTAAGACTCTTGAAGGGTGTTATCCCAGCTATCTGGGCTGCGGGATTCTCAGGCGGTCTGAAAACTAGAACTACGTCATCGGCTACGTCTTGCTGACCACGCCCAAGCAAGCTCATCTGCATGACCGGTATCGAATTATGCATTGAATAACCGATTGAAACTGGGTACATCGCTCATGGGTATTGGCGGCAATAGCGAAACCTCCTCTATAGAGAGCCGTCGGGCGAGACCCTACCTCGACGACTAGTTTTGGGTCGGGAAAGAGTGATGATGTGGATTATTAATCGGAACAATTCGTGTCTGATTCAAACTGTCAAGCAGTTCATCGCATATGAGAGGTAGACCAATCTAGTGGCATCGTCCGGGCAAGCGTGCATAGAAGCCAAGTTTGTCACGAAATCGTATGGCAAAACTGTCGCGCTCGATGACGTTTCCTTCAGTATACCATGCGGTGAGAGGTATGCTCTTCTTGGTCCAAACGGGGCTGGCAAGTCAACAACTCTGAAACTTCTCGTAGGCCTCTTGAAACCTGACACCGGGACGATCAGGATCCAGGGCTACGAACCGTTCAGCTCGGAAGCCAAGTCGATTCTCGGATATCTTCCTGAAGACGCAACGCCGTACCGAACACTTTCTGTCAGGGAGAACCTGGAGTATATCGCCGCTCTTCGAGGAGTAAAAGATGTCCGCGAAGCGACTGAGAGATTCTTGGATGATCTGAGCCTCCGAGAATACGAACGGGCCAAAGTCGGCAAGCTGTCCCGCGGGAACATGCAAAAACTAGCCATTGCTCTAGCACTCATCCACAGGCCAAGAATAGTCCTCCTTGATGAACCGCTAAACTATCTCGACATCCCAACTCAAGAGAGAGTCTTCAAGATGCTAAAGTCTCTGGACTCGACCCAGATAGTCTCCACCCATATCATGTCAATCGCCACACGTCTTACAGAGAAGGTCATCATGATCTCAAGAGGCAAGATCGTCTGGAACGGGACTATTGACATGCTCAAGGGTCTGGAACAGGGTGAGGAGCCGATAGAAAGCGTCGTAGCAAGGCTAATGACAAATGCTGGCTAAACTCGTAAAGTTCGTCCTCCTAACCAGGTTCTCCAAGCCGCTCCTTGGCCTCGTAACCTTCTTCCTAGTCTATGACGTTGTGATAAGGGGGGTTGCGACAGGAAGCTCTCCGGAATTCTCGGGAGGATTCTCCTATTACGCTGTAGGCGCTTCGATCTTCTTCATGGCGGTAAGCCTTCTCTTCGGAGGTCTGTTTATCCTAAAGTCGGACAGGGACTACTTGCTGACCCTCCCGCTGAAACGAAGAGAACTCAGCCTCTCGCTGTTCACAGCTCAATTTGTCGGTTCCGGTATCACGATCCTCTTCCTCTTCGGATTCTATCTTGCTGGTGCTGGAACTCTCCAAACCACGATAGTGCTAGGGGCAGACCTAGCGATTCTGGCCGCTGTCGTCACAGCGCTAGGCGTCGTCTCGAATATTCTCTCAACCCGAGTTAGAGCAGGGGTCGCAGCAATCCTCGGAGTCTGGTGCCTCTCATCGATTCTCGGGAATCCGTTTACTCCGGTTTCTCCTTTCACAGGGGACCTTCTGTACGGCAGCATTACGCTTTTTGGATTCGCAGCTGTAACGGTGCCCGTTGCCCTGAGAGAGTTGGCATATCTAGAACTGGGATCGATGAGGAGTCTGTTGAGGGCTACCAGTTCTGAGTACAAGAAGACCATGAGTTTCGCTGGGAAGAGTCCTGTGCGAGCGATCTACTCTTACCACTTGTCATTCTTGGAGCTGGTGGGGAGAGTCAATCTTGCAGGCTCCACCAGCTACAGGGCGGCCCGTGTAAGAACCTCTACTGTACTCATTATTTCCAGTGCTCTGGCAGCTATCTATCTTCTTTTGACCGGGCTATCACCATTTGCTGATCTCCTGTCTAGGCCCGTCGTCATCGTCTTGCCAATTCTCATGGGGATCATCACGCTAGTATTGATGTCTCAGGGAACGTTCTCGAACGAGAGAGGCTGGCTCGCCTTTACTGCCATGGACCCGGCGGTATACCTGCGACATCTTCTCCTTTCGAGAGCGGTCTCGACCTTAGCCATAACGGGGCCATTCGCCGTTGCGAATATTGTCCTCGCTTTTCGAGGGGTTCCAGTTGCTGTAAACTCTTCCATCGTGCTTCTCGTTACAGTTTCCTCCGCATCGATACTAGCAACTTACCTCGTCGCGAGGCTGGGTGCTGTTCAGCAAGTCAAGGAGGAAGGTATGATGCCTGGACAATTTGATCTGAAACAACTTCTTGCCATTATTCCCACTTACATTGTGATCATACTCATCGTAGTCTCTGAGATATCATTGAGGGCCTCCATCGTCATTGCTGGAGTCCTTGGGATCCTCTCACTGCTTATGATGCTAAGCAAAAGCGTCTGGCGAGGAATAGCCTATCGTCTCACCGAGCGCGGATTTGTCTGACCCTACTTTTCAAGGTCCTTTCAGATTAGTCCGTGAACTTGTAATGTCGGTAACCTTGGGGTGTTACATCGATCAGGACGAACTCGTTTTCGGGTTCTGCCACAAACTTTCTCCCATCCGGCAGGGGTCCAGCTTCGTGAAGTGCCTCATATTCAATCAATGAGACTGGTCTGCGGTGTTGCAGCTTCTCTGAGTGACCAAACTTCTTCGCTACCTCATTCCATCCTTCCTGGAAGACCCAGCTCGAAACTTTTGCTTTAGAGCCGCTACCATAGTTCCCGGACCCTCCTCTTCTCCCTGCAAGATCGACACCTTTCCTAGCTTTCGTTTCCAGAAGCATCGAGAGACAGCTCTTCTCAGAAGCTGAGTAGCTGTTTCCGCTTTCCCTCGCGTGAATGAGACCGTCCGCTACTTTGTCCAAGTACTCTTTCTGGAACTGCGGCGTCTCCATGAAGTGTCTCATGTATTCTGATTCCGCTTTCTCAAATTCCTCCCTTTTCTTGAAGCTCAGAGCTTTGGGCTCGTCTCCGATCTTGCGCGTGACCTCTGTCCAGCGGGGGAGTCCTCGCCAGAAGTGCCTCAGAAGGTAGGCGAAGCCTTTCTCAGCCATCTTCGGATACGGTACGTGAAACGACATTGGTCCAACGTGGTCAACCAATGATTCTCCGGGTCCAGCCTTGATCAGCTTGGCGGCTTCTGCCTGCTCTGCCCAGTGATCAACCGCGCCCTCCATGGCTTTCAAGTAGCATTTCTCTGAATGCTTGCCATGTACTACTGCGGTTGTGGAGAATAATGGTCTCCAGAAATCGTCTTCATCCTCCATGTAAGTGCCGATGACGTTGTCGAAGCTCAACAATCTTGGCTCTTCTCTGACCAACAAGGCGACCGCTCCCGCTCCCTGGGTAGATTCTCCGGGAGTGTTCAGAGGATACTTGGCAATATCAGTTGAACAGACGATGCTGGATCTGCCGTTGGCGCGGCCGGCCCATGCCCAGTCCAGAGAGCTCTCTAGGGCATCAGCGGTACTAACACAAGCAAACTTGTATTCAACCCCTGACGTTTTCTTGAAGGCACCCTTACCATACTTCTGTTCGAGCATTCCGTGAACGTAGGCTGCGACCGGTTTGGACTCGTCAACCCCCGTCTCGGTAGCGATATCGATTCTAGCAATATTCGCGGGAGAAAGATTGTTCCGCTCGATTAGTTCGAAGATGGCGTTTGTCGCCAAGACTGAACTGTCCTGATATGTGTCTGGAATCGACATTTTCGCAATTCCGATCCCATGGAGGTACTTTGCAGGGTCAGACTCTCTCGCGCGTGAAAATTCAGTAGGCTTTTCCGGATGCTCTTCACTGGCTAACTCGAGATACAATCGAGGAACGTAGACTGCAATGTCATCAATGCCAACGAGGGTCTTCAATAGTCGACCTCCAGAACCGGATTAACAGCTAACGAATCGGTTTCTGCCTCTTATGGGGCAATCTTGACGGGGCGGAAAGATAGGTTCCCTGTTCTCCTGAGAGGCTTGTTTTCAGTTACAATCCCCCGTTGCTCTTGAGCGGGGCATCAGAAAAATAGTATACTATCGGATTCTGTATCTGATACGATATAGTTTATATCCAGCCCAGCAATCTCGTCTCAAAGCTGGTCAAATGCCCGGAATAGTCGATGTATCCCAACTCGTCAAAACGTACGGCGACGGGACCAAGGCCGTAAAAGGAATCACATTCACCGTCAACGAAGGAGAGTTCTTCGGCTTCCTAGGGCCGAACGGCGCTGGAAAAAGCACAACAATCAAGATACTCACAACCCTCCTTCAAAAGACATCAGGTTCCGCCTCAGTTGCAGGCCTCAACGTGGAATCCGATGCCGCGAAGATAAGGAAGATCATCGGAGTACAGAACCAGGACACGGTAGTGGACGAGGACCTCACCGGCCGGGAGAATCTTGTCCTCCAAGGACAGTTGCAGCAGATGCACGGACCCGCCATCAAAGAGAGAGTCGACGAACTTCTCAAGATTGTCGATCTTACAGATGCCGCGGACAAGCGTGCAGGCTTCTATTCGGGCGGTATGAAGAAGAGACTTGACCTCGCAACCACGCTCGTCCACAACCCAAAGATTCTGTTCCTAGACGAGCCCACAACTGGACTGGATCCTCAGTCGAGGGCGGCGATCTGGGCCTATCTGAAACGGTTGAATGAACAGGGAATCACGATATTCATCACAACGCAGTACTTGGAAGAGGTGGACCGACTCTGTCGTCGACTAGCCATCGTCGACCTTGGAGAGATTGTTGCCCAAGGAACTCCTGGTGACCTGAAACAGGAGATAGGAGCTGACTCGATTTCCCTGGGATTCGAAAACTCGAGCATGAACGGGGGCGACGTCAGGACGAAAGCACGCCAAGTCCTAGAGAAGAAGTTCGACGGAGTCTCCAATATCGTAGACTCAGACATCGGTTTGACAGTCTACGCGAAGAATGGCAGCTATATGGTCCCAGAACTCGTGAGAGCTTTCGATGATGCTCATATTAGACTCTCATCTATCGGAGTGTCCTCCCCAACCCTAGACGATGTCTTCCTCAAACACACGGGGAAGAGAATCAGAGTCGAAGAAGTGAGCAGCGCAAATTCGCGCGGAATGTTCGGGCGGAGGAGACGATAGGCATGTCCTTCTTCTCAGACGCCTTCCACCTCTTCGTCCGGTCGATGAAGAAGCTAGTACGCAATCCAATCCTTGTCTTCTTCTCTCTCTTTCAACCAATAATTTTCCTCCTACTGTTCACCCAGCTGTTTAGCAACCTGGGCCGTTTCATCAGTGGGGGAACCCTGACCTACACGGCCTTTGCAACTGCTGGAATAGTTTTGCAAAACGCGTTTTCCAGCGCGTTCCAGTCAGGAACCGCCGTAGTTGATGACATAAAATCCGGTTTCCTCGCCAAGATGCTTGCCACCCCCGTAAACCGATCCGCTATTCTATTTGGAAGATTACTCAGTGATGTCTTCAGGGTCGTGGCTCAAACGGTAATCATACTCGTTCTTGCCTTCGCTCTGGGCGTTTATCCGGCAACTGGTATCATAGGCTACTTGCTCGTTATTTTCACGGTTGCTTTCTTCGGCCTCGCCTGGTCGGGAATATCTCTCGCGCTGGGACTGAAGACGAAGAGTGCCGAGACCGTCTTCGGGATCGCCGGGGCGGTGACTTTCCCTCTTCTATTCATGAGTACTGCACTGGTCTCCCTGGGTTTCATGCCTGGTTGGATGCAAAACGTGTCAAATTTCAATCCGATCAGTTTTGCCGTAAATGCCATTCGAAATCCGATCACAGGATGCAATCTCGACCTCACAGTGTGCAACATAGGATTTGATTGGGGCACGATTCTGCAGGCCTTCGGAGTAATCGCGGGAATTGGAATAGTCACACTGGGAGCTACACTCTACTTGTTCAGAAAAGTCGTGAGCTAGGAGGCTTTCAGGTTGAGCGGTCCTTCTATCGAAGCGGTAAACCTTTCGAAACGTTACGGCTCGTTTCTTGCATTGTCGAACCTCTCCCTGAAGATCGAGGGTTCGAAGTGCGTTGGCTTCCTCGGACCAAATGGGGCGGGAAAGACTACGACTCTCAAAATCTTCACTGACATGATTAGAGCATCGGAAGGGAAAGCTCTGATCAATGGAATCGACGTGCATGTTGACAAGAGGAAGGCCTTGAGCTCAGTCGGGTCCTTGATAGAGAGTCCCGAGATCTACCCCTCGCTGACACCTAGAGAAGCGTTGTCGATGGTCTCTGAGATCAGGGGACTTCCCAGAGCGGAGAAGCGGAAGAAGATCGAGGATGTTGTTTCCGAGGTGAAGATGGAGGAGTGGTTGGACAAGAAGGTCGGGAAGTTCTCAAAGGGTATGAAACAGAGAATCAACATTGCATCGGCACTGCTATCTGACCCAGACGTCTTCTTACTTGACGAGCCTACTACGGGTCTCGACCCTAGAGGAATGGCAGAGGTTCGCGATATTGTCAAATCATTAAAGACACGGAATCGACTCATCTTCATGAGTTCACACCTTTTGAACGAGGTCCAAGACATTTGCGACGAGGTGGCGATGATCGACCACGGCAAGCTTCTCGTTTATGACAGCTTGTCTAACGTGACGAGGAGAGCCTCAAGCGATGGTGGAAATATCGTCGAAATAGAACTTTCGAGAGAGATTGACCAACAAACCGTCAATAACGATATCGCATCCCTGGCCAACGTAAGCGTTGTGGAGAGACCTGATCCTAAGAGAATTCGAATACATTTCTCAGGGGGTATTCAGAACCAGGAAAAACTCCTCCTAGACCTTGCCAGTATGAAGATCGGAATGATCAGCTTCCATCCTTCTACTTCAGCCCTCGAGGACACGTACCTGAAACTCATCAAGGACACTCTGTGATCGGAGCAATGAGCAAAGAACCAGGTACAAGCGTGTCAACGACTGGCAGTCGCATTCTACCAACCAGCGTCTCTCAAGTCGGAACGATTACCAAATACGAGATCTTGAATTATTTCAGGTCCCGAAGATTCTTCATCCTTCTAGCTATTGGACTGATAATTAGCGGGATTTTCACAGCACTAGTCGCGTACTATGGAGTTAGCAATGTCGCTCCTTGCCTGCCGAGCACTTGCTCAACCCCCGCTCTAGCGTTCTACTCCTTCTGGTGGGGGAACTCCATCACATTCGTTATCGTCCTCTCAGGAATCTTCTTTGGCGGAGATGCGATTTCAGGAGAGTTCCAGAACAAGACCGGATATTTCTTGGTCGCTAACCCACTACGCAGATCCTCAATCTACATCGGCAAATGGCTCGGCGCTTTGATAGCGTCTGTCATCGTCTTAGCGATCTACGCAGGCATAACGGTGGGAAATGGTCTCTTCTATTTCGGCGCAAATGTACCCTTCCAGTTTGTGGAATCTCTGAGCTTCTCGATACTGTACCTCATTGCTGTACTCGGGTTCACCTTCTTCTTCAGCTCACTCTTCAAGAGTAGCTCAATGTCGATTCTTGTAACCGCTATACTCTTTCTCTTTGCCTTTAGCCTCATCCAACTTATCGTAGCCAACCTTGTGCAGATTGAGCCTTGGTTCATCATTACCTATGGATCCGGAATAATTGGGAACGTCCTTATGGACACCTACCCTACTACCCAACCTATCCGAGGACCTGGTCCGGGCGGGAGGGACGGCACAACATATGCAGTAACGATCCCGGAGGGGATCATGATATTGCTGGTCTACTTTATTGCAACGGCGATCCTAGGACTGGTTCTCTTCGAGAGAAAAGAATTCACCTAGACCCAGATAGAGAAAGGACCATAATTCGCTTCTCGGACCTTTCTATCCTGCGACATACGACTGGATGAGGTCACGGAATTTACCGTTCTTCATCAATTCCTCCGCAATCGTTTCGTTCTCTTTCCCTGCCCTATCCCAGACTAGGAACCTAGATTCGCCACCACGCGAGAATCTTGCGACGAAGTAGGGCATGTAGAACAGGTTTCCCTCAAGCAACTCGAATTTTTCCAGATCTACCTTGGATGGCAGCTTCAGTCCGTCTGCGAACATCTTCCATCGCGTCTCCCGAGTCTTCCTCAGATGGTCAATGTTTTCCTTGATCTCTTTTCTTGCACGGTCGGTCTTTGTAAGAGAATCATATCGTTTCGACAACTCTTGCAGCTGGTGATCAAAGTCAGACAACATTCCTCTTAGCTCATCCAGTCTCTCGCTGACAAGAATGGTCGAGTCGACTCCCTGCACCACCGAGCCAGCATCGATCTCCAAGTCGGCCAGTTGGGGTGCTATAGAGACTAATTCAGGGTCGAAGCCCATGTTTACCTCTCGAAGGGCCATGAATACTGATCTTCCCTGGCTCAAGACGCTCTGCTTTGAGAGGAAGCCTTTCTCAGTTGAATACTGGTAGGCAAAATCAAGGTAGGGCAAATAGAGGGTTCTCCCAAAAACGACCCGCTCTTCTGACCCACCGAGGATTCCCCTTTTCACCCGTTTCTTCTCAGCATTCTGCTGGACAACACTTTCAGGCACAAGCATCGACAAGGCTTTGACAGTGATCTGTTCTGGAGCAGGTCCTTCCTCCATCCTCTTGATCTCCTCGGGCTCCAAGCGTTCCTGGTGATAGCTCATAAGCCATCTTGGTGAAAGGATTCCTGCTTCTGCCCGGTCGAAGGCTTGGTAATAGAACTGTCCCATCTTCGAGCCGAAGATTGGTAGGAAAGTCTGTGTTCAGTGAGAGGTGTTCGAACTTTATCGATCCTCTTGTCTCGTTGAAAGGGCTGAGGATGAAGCGGAAGTTCCCGTTTTGAGATTAGGAGTAATTGATCATGATTGTGTGTCCTGTCCCGTACGGGTATCCCCCCGGGTATTGAGGTGGTCCCGTTGCAGTCGGAGAACAAGGAGCCGTAGTTGATTGAGCGCTGCAAAGGTCGTATCGGGTTAGGTCTAGAGCTCCGTACGCGGTGGAGTTTTGATATGAAGGCTGGCCAGTGTCGATCAATAGCGAAAGTGTGTGTCCTTGGCCTACCTTGAAGCCGAGGATGTCTGTAGCGTTGAAGACTATTGGTCTATTGACTCCGTTCACGGGGACCCCGTTCGGATAGGTGACCTTCCAGATTGTGAAGAATGCGTCTAGCGTGTACTGGTTCGATACCGAGGCGGCTTCGACGTGAATTATTCCCGAAGCATCGTGGGTATGCATTGGTTCAAAGCAGGATCCCCCAATAGCAACCCCCGCCGTGTTGAACTGAGGATCAAGAATACCGATAGCGGCGGGAATCTGGACGGTTGCGTTGTTTGTGCCGGTGTTGACGACAATCTGGAGCCAGGGATGGACGTGAACCGTGGTGATTTCCGCAAGGCAGGGAAAGGGAAAGTTCCCGTCGCCCTTGCTCTGGGTTAGGGCATAGACAGCGTAGCCAATGGTGCCAATCAGGATAGCAACAACTACGAGAGATATGATTGTTCTTCGCTGCCGCTGCCTTCGAACCTCCTCAAGCACTTTTTTCTTGCGGGCCTGTGTCAATCGCTACCTGTCCATCTCTAGCTTGTACTATCCGACTGAAAAGTTTGCCTCGGACTATTCTTAATACTCTGCGCCCAGACTCGTTATGCTTGGGATGAAACTCACTCTCCGTCAGAGAATCGTCAATAGCGTCATATGGATAGCATCCGGTGTCGTAGTGGCCGCTGTACGGGCCTTGTTCCCTCAGGGAGGGTTGACCTTTGTTTGGGAGATTATCGGTGGGGGAATGATCGTCTATGGGACCGTGCGGCTCGTATGGACAGTAAAGAGTTCAACGAGCCCCACGATTCCATAGCTTGTTTTCTGGCTCAATCGGCGGTTCAACCGTAGTCGAGCGACTAGTGCGAAAATTGAAGAGATGTAGGCTTTCCCTCTGACCAGAGGAGACGCGGCGATTCTCTACGCTTGGTGTTGCATTGTTCCAGGAGGAGGCGGGGCTCCCATTTGGCCAGGCATAGGTTGGGGTCCCATGGGCATCTGTTCTGGGAGAGAGAAGAATGCCACTATCTGTAGGATTTCTGCAATGAAGAGTATAATGAACCCCACGAGGATTATCGCTGTGGCTGCTCCTATGAGGTAGAGTAGTCCTGTCGTGTGGAACATTCCCACGTTGAGCCTTGTTGAAATCGAGTCATAGCTCCTCTTCAAGAATATTGAAGCGACAAGATAGAAGATCCAAATCACGATCAGTCCAGCAATGATGGATGCAAACACTGCAGAGAAGCCGGTCGGTAAAGTCGTCGATCCGGGAGTGTAGGTGTAGCCTCCTAGGCCAATTAGCGAATATACGGCGCCTAGCACGACTACGACTCCTACGACTATCCCAATTATTGCCAAGACGACAGAGATGATCATATTGTTGAAGATCTTTTGGTCGCCTAGAACATCGGCAATGTATTTGACAGCGATGAGAATCATGATGAAGCCTACGATTGCAAGGACTGCACCCGCGTAGGGAATAGGGCTCAGCAAAACAAGAATCGACCCAACTCCACCGAGGGTCTTCGCTTGCCCCAGGGACGCCATGCCCTTGAATTATTCCAAGGGTAGTTAACGCTTTACCAAGCTTGGGTTCTCTATGATCTAATCCAGCTGGAGCGCCATGTAGATCTCGTTGATGTATCCTTCCTGTAGCCACCCCGGGAGCTTTCCGCATTCGACGAATCCGGCCTTCGCATAGAGTTTCTCAGCTGGAACGTTGCCTTCGAATACTGTGAGCATGACTCTAGATAGGTGGAGCCTTTTCGCGAGGGTCTTCATCGCATCCATCAGTAATGTGCCTACCCCAAGGCCCTGATATTCTGCTTTGACGTACATGCCGAGAATCATCACGTGCTGCATCACATCAGGATCGACTCTGGAGAGGTCAAGCAGCGCCACAGGTTCTCCAATTGACTCGTCCTCGCAGACTATTGGAAACACTCGATGCTTATCGAACCATTCCTCATACGTGCCCGGACTCCAAGGGACCGATCCTTCAAAGACACCGCTGGCTATTCCTCGCATGACGTTGAGATGAGTTGCAGCCTTGTTCATGAAGGGACGATCCTCTTTGCGATAGCCTCTGAGCACGAGCCTCTGATTCTTTGCCCTGTCGACCCCTAGAATCGGATAGAGCCCAGGCTTAGCGTAGCTTCGACGAATAGTGAAGCGGTAACTATCGTTGAGCTCTTTGTAGAGATAGTGCAAGTCGAACCTCTTTCCGTCGAGAGACACGGCACCGGGAATAGACGCGCCTACCTTGTAGTTGAGAGCCTTGAGCGCTTGGAGGCGTTTGCGATCGTAGCCGAATATGCGGGTTCTAAGAACGAGTTTTTCCTGAGCAACGGCTATGTCCTCGACCCTTCCAACCGCCTCCTTCAGACCAGCGAGGGAATCTGTCACGATGGCGAAATCGGCTCGGGGCGTCCATTTCTCTCGCCCTGAATGGAAGGAGAATAGTGCGTCGACTGCTCTTACTGAATAGAGAAGGAAGCTGTTTCTTTCAGGAAAATATTCTCTGAAAATTTCCTCGCTGAGCGGCAGCACGTGCCCTATCTGGAGACTCCGTTCGTTCAGATATTTCCTTCCAGCATTAATGTCTTGATCGAGGGTTGTTAGTCGCAACCTTTCCTATTTGCTCCAAGTCAAGACCGTTTAAGACTAGTCATCAGGAACTAGGTCGGAAAGCAATGCTGTAATGCCAGACCTTCAGTTCGAAGAGTCTTCGCAAGTACAGCTATCTCTGGTCCATCGGCGTCTGCTGCACCTTCTTCTGCCTGTTGACAAGCACTACGCCCGTTAGAATCAGTAGGAAGCTGACTCCATGCCACGGGCTGAGACTCTCTCCGAGCAGGAGGACCGAGGTCATGACGCCGAACACCGGGACCAGGTTGCCAAAGATTGCTGCCCTTCCGGCTCCGATCTTAGAGACGCCTTCCACATAGAAGAAGTAGCCCACCACGGTTGAGAGAAGGGCGAGGTATAAGATTCCGAGCCATGATAGCGGACCCCAACTGTAAGTCCAGGGAGCCTCCAATAGCGACAGCGGAATTAGGAAGAGCCAGCCGAACAGAGAGATCCACGCGAGGAGCGCTAGGGAAGAAGGTGCCGAAACGGTATTGTCTGCTCTGTTTGCTGCAACAAATCTTCTCAAAGTAACGGTGTAGATAGCATAAGCTATCGCTCCTCCAAAGACGAGACTTATCCCTAGAGGCCGGTTCAGAACATCAGTGTTGGGAGAGAGCAGGGAAATGACTCCGATGCCTGCCAGTCCTGAGATAAAGCCCAGACCCTTAGTCTTCGTCAAGCGTTCGTTGAGGACGAACGACGCCATGATCGCTATGAGCACTGGCCCTATACCAATGACGAGCGAGTCATCGCTCGCGGCAGCATATCTGACTCCGTAGAGGAAGAAGATCTGATACAGGGTCGTGGAGAACAGACCCATAACGATGAAATTCACGATCCACTTTCGTTCAACCCTGACCGACTGTCCTTTGACCTTTAGGATCCCGAACAATACTGGGACAACTATCGAGTATCTCAGGACGGCGATAGATACAGGCGGCAGGTTTGTCGCCAAGAGCCTGCCGACGGGCCAAGCCAGTCCCCAGAGGAACATAGTGAGTAGAAGCTGAGAACAAACGATCAAGTTCCGATCATCGACTCCAATCGTCGTGGCCTCGGTTTGCAGGCGTTGCACATCGGTTTTGCTTCGCCGGCCCGGGACCATGTGAGGAGAATTTCAGGACGAGATAAGTAGTTTGACTCCGAATCTGGCTCTCAGGCTAGGCTGAGCGCGAAAGGGAAGGACACGCCGTCCATATCTGTTACCGTTTACGGTTACCATATCCGTTACCAATCAAGAAATTCCAAAAAACAATCCATTCCCGCGACGCAAGAGTGCCGAAAGTGCATTTTGGGACCTTGCTGCTGGCGGTTGGAGAAGTCGAAACTATGCCGGCCTGAAAGCTAGAATATCGGTCAAGGCACCAGTCCGTTCTGATGCTTCCTTCAGAATCGGGACGACCTTCATTCCGAAGGACACACTTCCATGTTCTTTGACGTCTAGTTTGTGAACGATTCCTCCTTTAACTCCTTCAAACCTTATGAGCCCGATGGTCAGCGGCCCGTTAGGTTCGCCGGTTCTATTCCTGTTAACGGTGGTGTAGCTGTAGATATATCCGGGCTCTTCGAGTGTCCTGGTCTCTTTCATTTCGATGAAGCAAGAGGGACAGAACATTCTGGCCGGAATGTAGGTGGTCTTGCACTCGGCGCACTTCGACGATAAGAAACGGCCATTTTCCTTCAATTCTCGGCGAAACGATTCGCCCGCAACGCCCGCCGTGTAGTGAAATTCTAGTGGAATGCTGTCCGTCCAGTGGCGGGCCTGTAGAGGCTGAGTTATCTTCTCTAGAATCGGCATCGTTCTAGCTCTAAATCGGTTTGAAATATCGTATGTCCGTGATGGCTCCTTGTCTCTCTTCTGATCCCTTCCAGACTGCCTGGACTTTCATTCCCACAGAGATCTTCGATCGTTCTACTTCTCCCAGGTTGTGAAGAATTCCCATCCCGGGACTCGCGCCATCAATATCGACTACGGCGACAAGGATTGGAGTTTTGAGACGCCTCGCGTCAGTGCCTACATGCGAGATGGAGAAGGTATTGACGGTCCCAGTGTCCTTGACCTGGACCCATTCATCTGTCGGACGGTAGCATTGTTCACAGTACATCCGTGGGGGAACAAGAATTCTCTCGCACTTGTAGCACTTCCTCGCAACTATCTTCCCGTCCTTCAACTCCGTGAGGAATCTGCTAATCGCTACTCCGGCTGCCCAGCTGTACTTGGGTTCAAACTTGTAGACAATGTCAAGATACTTGCCCTCCTTCACTTCGTCCGGTGTAATTTCGCGACCTTGGTAGCTTGTTATTTTCTGAGACATGCTTTTCTCCCCTAGGACCTCATTACCGCGACCGTGCCCACTTGCATCAGGTCTCCCCAGGCTTGGGCGAGGCCAGTTCGTGCATCTTTTTTCACCTGTCTTTTTCCGGCTTCTCCTCTGAGCTGCCAGAAGATCTCGCAGATTTTCATCATGCCTGCAGCTGCTATCGGGTTCCCAACGCCTAGAAGCCCTCCCGAGGGGCACACTGGCAGATCTCCGTCGCGCTGAGTCACGCCATCAACGGTCATCTTGGGCGCTTCGCCTTTGCCCGCGAGCTGTAATCCTTCGAGATGATGAAGCTCCTTGTAGTCGAAGGGATCGTACGGCTCGGCTACATCGATCTCCTTTCGCGGGTTCTTGATGCCGGCCATCTTGTATGCCATCTTCGCCGCCTTCTCCACATACTCGGGATAAGCGAGATCCCTGTTGGTCCAGTGAGTACTGTCCAAGGTCCAGCCAACACCGTCGAGCCAGACCGGTTGATCCGTCAGCTTCTTCGCAACCTTCTCTGAAGCAAGAATCACCGCAGCTGCTCCATCACTGGGAGGGCTGACGTCTAGTCTCTTGACCGGCTCGCAGATGGGTTCAGACCGCATCACGTCATCTACCGTAATCTTGGCTCCAAGTTGTGCGGAGGGATGGTCGACCGCGTTGCCCTTGTTCTTCACCGCGACCTCGGCAATCTCTTCCTCCTTGATTCCATACTTGTGCATGTACCGCCGCATCTCCAGCGAGAATATCCAGAGCAAGGTAGTCCCGAGGGGTCGTTCGAGTATCTGGTCGAAGATGCTCCAGAAAGCATACTGGGGGTGCGGGTGTAAGGGGGACATTTTCTCTTCCGCAACGCAGAGGCACGTGTCGTAAAGTCCGGAGGCGACGTTCCACCAGCCCCCTATCGGTGTAAAGACTCCCGTTCCGCCGCCAACGTAGACGCGTTCATGTGGCTTTCCGATGGCTCCCATTCCGTCAAGATAGTATTCGCCTTTCATGTGCACTCCGTCGAAAGCGTCTGGCGCCGAGCCTGAGACCACTGACTGTATGTCTTTCAGCGTCAGCCCCGCCGAGTCTAGGGCCATCTTTGATGCTTCGAAGGATAGTTCCTTGGGGGTTTCTAGCATTCGACGTCGGAACAAGGTGATTCCGGCGCCTACAATTGCAACTCGTCTTTTCATTATGGATTCCTCCTAGTTTCCTAGCACTGCTACTGCTCCTGTGGCAGTAGGTATGCCCCTCCAGCTTTGGACCAAGGCTTTCTTTGCTCTTGGAACCTGCAGTCGACCTGCTTGGCCTCGCAATTGCATAACAGCCTCTAGCGTCCGATGCAGTCCCGTGGCCTCCAGCAAATGTCCCACTCCAAGGGAGCCGCCTGATGCATTGACTGGCAATCGTCCATCAGCGTCGAAGCTTCCCGTGTCAACCATCTTACCCGCTTTGCCTTTTGATGCTAGCTTCATCGCTTCCAAGCTTTGCAGCTCTTTGTAGCTGTAGGTATCATCAACCTCGGCCAGGTCGAAATAACTAGCGGGACTTTTGACGTTGGCCATCTTGTAGGCTCTGCCGGCTGCCTGTTCGACGTATTCCGATCGCGCGAAATCTCTGTCTTCAACTACGGGCGTGTCAGAACTCCATCCGATGCCCTTTATCCAAACCGTTTGGTCTCCGAGTTTCCGTGCCTTCTGGGCTGATGCTAGAACGAAAACGATGCTGGCGTCGATTCCCTTACTCGACTCCAGTTCGGTCAATGGGGAAGCAGCGATCTGTGAGTTCATTACTATTCCTTTGTCTATGTCCGCTCCGTGAACTCCTCGAGAGTTTGATAGAGCATTCTTCTTGTTCTTGACCGCCACCTGGGCGCAGTACTCTCTCTTGGTGCCAGTCTCCTTGAGGTACCGAGCCATCTCCATTCCTGCGAGGAATCTGGGGTCCGCGTCGAAGTGGTGATGAGTATAGATCGGGTCGTAGCCGAAACTGGCTATTTCGTCAGGGTTTACGACATCGGAAATCTTGCTGTGAGACTCTACGACCGCGACATCGGCGATGCCGGACATGATGTGCATGCATGCTGTAGCTAGTCCGATTATTCCATCAGAGGAGATGGTGCATAATGGCCGCAGAACCGCGCCCAGCTGGTCGGGCATATACTCATCTGTGATGCTGATTCCTTCCCAGAAATCCTCGGTACAGCAGACGAAGCTCTGAACATCCTTACGCGGATCTACTCCCGCATCCTCATAGGCACGAGTTGCAGCTTCAAACATCAGCTCTCGGGTCGAGAGTCCAGGGGTCATTGAGTCGAAGCCGGCGTAGCCTACCCCAACGATTCCTATCTGGAAGGGCAAGAATCCATCGGGAAAATCGGCGATGAACTGTTTACTATAAGACTTCCGCGGAAAAATGGTTACTGCGTCACTATTCGTGGCGTTCCACAACTAGTGCAGAAATTAGCGGTGGGCGGGAGAGGTTGCCCGCATGACCTGCAGAAGCTGGATCCGAAAGCTGGTGCGGGAATCGCTTGTGCTTGAATCATCGCTTGCCTCTGTCTCTCCTTTCTCGCGACAGCCACTGCTACAACAATGGCGATTAGTATGGGTGGTATGATTAGTGTGATCAGTTCTGGAAGACTGAAGACTTTGGCCACGATGGACCCGCCACTGCTGATGGTCTGCGTTGTCGTTGAAGGTATTCCGTAAGGGACTGTAACGTGGAAGGTATAGATCGCGGCGGGTAGCTGTGTGAACACCGCTTGACCATTACTGTCGGTCTTCACTGTCTCGTTAGTTGAGTCTGGCAAATACATTATGACTGGTGTGTCTTTGACCGGGAGGGAGTAGAAGTATCCGACCACTTGCATCTTGACCGAAAAGACATTTGTTGGGATGATCTGGCTGCTCGCGGTTGAGTTGACCACGGCTCCGGTTGCCACGTTGGTGGCGTGCCAGGAGACTTGGTCGACTGTCCACTGCCCTGATGGGGTAGGAACGTTCTGGCTCTGGTAAGTGGTCAAGAATATCTTGAAGCCTGCCGAGTCAGACAATGAGATCCAAGTAGGCGCAGGCGCGAGTCCGTTGCCATTCATGTCAACGAAAGACAGAGAGGGTATCGCTCCGGTGTTTCCGACACACTGGACTGTCGCCCCTGGCCACAGATTGGAGGGATTCGAAGGACTATAGTATGCCGGGCTGCCGCATTCGTCTGGACCAGGATAGGGGATACCGCTCCCTGTCAAGAAGTCGTTCTGTTTTCCTGACACTTCGGCGACGCTGTAAGGATTCGCGAGGTTCATTGAGCTTGTCGCCCCATACCCAATATGGACCTTCCCGACAGGGACTTGTTGCCAAGCAGTAGTGGTTGTCTCGTACATGAAACTCTTGAATTCGGCCGGGCCAATAACATCAGTGTTAGAGGTGGTCTGTGCTACCTCTGCGAGAACCGCGGGAGCGTGGCTCCCTGAGTCGGTGTCACCGGCTCCCAAATAGTATTGTTGTCCTTGCGTCGGGCTCGACCCAAGGAACTGGTTGTCCATGTAGAATGACCAGACACCGCTTCCGGTGTAGTTCATGGTGTAGGTGTGCCAAGATCCGATTGGGCCGGCTGATCCCGCAGGACCGATTATTGGGGGTGAGTTTGTGTTGCCTGCTGGGAAGTACTCGTAGAACCATGCGCAACAGTAGAACTGGTTTGTTGTGGTTAGTCCATTGTAATATCCGACTTGGACGAAGGCCCCGTTGGCGAGTATGCTGCCGACCCAGTAGGAATGGGCGTCGTTGTTGACCCTGTCATAAACAGTCCTTATCATAACGCTCGCACCTACGCTGTTGTAGATGCTAGAGTCACCGCTCGCGCCCACTTGGAACCAGTAAGGGTCGCCGGCTGTTGCGCTTGTCACTCCCATGGGGCCTTGAGGTATCAAGAGAGGCTGCCCAGAGACCGCTCTATCCGGAACTGGAACTTGATTCCAGCTTGCTCCTCCGAAGTAAATGATCCCGATTGCAATGAGAACAATAATGCAAGAGATCTTCGCAGCAGAGAAGCGCCGGTGGTTCAAGATCATGAGGACGGATCGGGTCCGGTGCTGAAAAACGTGTTGTACTAAACATTAAACAGTTCAAGGAAAGGGCCGACAGTTGGAGAGTCTCGATGGTCGGTTTCTTTGGTCCGGAACAGAAAGAACTCGTTCAGATGATGTACGGGTCAGCTGCTGAGGATTATCTGCTCCTTCTCGAGTCCCTGGGAGATTTCTTCGAGAAGGAGATCGAGCCGACAGCTCGTCAGATCGACGTGAAGGCGGAGTTTCCTCGCGAGAATATTCGGAAACTCTTCGAGCAAGGATTCACCAGCATGGGCTTTCCAAAAGATTTTGGGGGCCTCGAACTTCCATGGCCTATTTACATCTCCGCGATGGAGATGTGCGGGAAGGCTTGCGCCAGCACCGCTCTTTCGCTCGCCATTCACGGGACATGTTGCGAGGGCGTTCGTCAGTTCAGTAATCCCAGTCAGAAGAAAGAGTATCTTCCTCAAATGATAAGCGGCAAGAAGTTCGCTGGCTTCTCACTAACTGAACCTGGCGCGGGCTCCGATGCGCGGAATCTGCAGACCACCGCCCGTCTCAAAGGTGGACAGTGGGTGGTGAATGGTACGAAAATGTTCACCACAAACGGTGGCTACTGCGATCTCTACTTCCTGTTCGCCAAGACTCCCAAGGGACCTTCAGCTTTCCTCGTTGATGCAAAGTCTGCGAAGTCTAGTGAGCACATCGACAAACTGGGGTACAGAGGCTCGGTTACCGCGGAGGTTGTCTTCGAGAATGCTCATGTTCCCAAAGAGAGACTGGTCGGCACCGAGGGAGAAGGCTTCGAATATGCGAAAAAGATGCTATTTGGGGGACGAGTGACCGTCGGAGCGATTTCCACTGGGATTGCTCGGGCTGCTTTTGATAAGGCTGTCAAGTACAGCAAGGACCGGACCGCCTTTGGGAAACCTCTTCATGACTTTGAGATGATACAGTCCAAGCTTGCCGACATGTTGACGGATATCAACGCGTCGAGAATGATGGTCTACCGAGCCGCATACTTGAAGGACCAAGGAAAACCGTTCGAGTCAGAGGCTGCCCAAGCCAAGGTCTTCGCTAGCGAGCATGGATTGAGGGTCTGCGACGAGGCGATTCAGATACACGGAGGCTACGGTTATGCGGACGAGTTTGATGTGCATCGGCACTGGCGAGACTCTAGGCTCAATACTGTCGGGGAGGGGACCTCGGAAATAATGAGATTGATAATCTCGAAACACATCATCAAAGGATGAAATCTTCTCCTGAAGACACACTCGCGTGTCGCGAGAAAAAAATTGTTGGCCCCCCTTTTCGGAGAGGGGTCTTGCCAGTTGAAGCTGTTCTGCGCGAGTTTCTTGTTTAACGGCTTGGAATAAGCTGATCGACCTTTTTTCCAGAGTGGAAATCGAGCGAATATCTCATCGTGAAAAGGTCGCGATCTGAAAACGCCTGCCCCGATTTCCAATCAAGGCACATTCTGGACGATTTTTGTCGATCCGCACGTGAAGTCCGCGGCGTCGGGGGCCTTGATCAACCCTAAGGTTATTACAATCGAAGGGGTCAGTGACGGTTATCTGGAATAGTCGTGTTTACAATCAGAAGAGCCGGGAATTAGTTGAGAGCGCTAATCATCGGAGCGGGGAGGATTGGAATGCACCTTATTCGATACCTCTCGAGCAGCGATGACAATCGACTGACCGTCATCGAGAAGAAGCAGGAGCGCTGCAAGGAAGCATCCATCAACTCTGATGCCACCATTCTCAACGCCGACGGTTCCAAACCCGACGTTCTCAAGCTTGCAGAGGCCTCACAGGCAGACATTGTCATAGTTACGACGGACGACGACCGAGTCAACCTAGCTGCGACTAGACAGGCGAAGAAGGAGTTCGGCGTTCCCCGCATCATTGCTGTCGCAAACAGTCCCAAGAACAAGGACCGGTTGATGGAAGCTGGAGCTGACATGGTCATCTGTCCCGCCGATCTAGCCCTCAAGGACCTCGAAAACATGCTGGAGAGAGACCGTGCTGTCACTCTGATGTACCGGTCGGAGCTGGATCTGCGAGTCGCCGAGACAATAATCCCGCTCAATGCGACACTCATCGGAAAGAAGATTCATGAGATACAGATGCCTGAGAAATGTCGAGTCGCCCTAGTCTGCAGAGATAACAGCTACGCCTTCCCCGAACCCGAACTCGAACTAAGATCCGGAGACAAAGTACTACTTTTAGGCGACGCGCCATCCGTCGCACGAACCGTGGAACTCTTAAGGTCAAGCGAAACAGCCTAACACCCCTCGGGGAAAGGCTGGAAACAGAGTGGCATTCGACCTAATCGGAATCTTCACCAGTCCCCTCATAGAACAACTCCTCACAGTAGTCCTCATCATCATCCTAACCTACCTAGTAGTAAGATTCTACAGGATAATCATCACCAGGATAGCAGGAACAGTCCCATCGGGGCTAGTCGCCAGCCTCCAACAGATCGGCTCCTGGGCCATCTGGATACTAGGAGTAATCATCATACTCAACACGCTGAACGTAAGCATACTACTACTCCTCGTGCTACTCTTCCTCGGCGGACTGACAATGATCATGGCCTACCGGCACATTCTAACCGACATGGCTGCCTCCCAGTTCGTCTCAACCTACCAGCCCTTCAAGGTCGGAGAATGGATTGAAGTGCAAGACTATTACGGACGAGTAATCGAGAGAAATCTGATACAGACAAAGATCCTCACGCCAGACAACGAAATAGTCATCATTCCGAATTCGACGCTATTGAGAAGGTCTGTCATTAACCGCACCCGCTCAGGAGCCCTCCGCATCCAGATACCAGTCGTAGTCAGCACAGAGATAGACCTGGCGAAGATTCAGGATCAACTGCTACACATCGCTGAGGACATCAAGGTGGACCTACTTCCAGACACGATCCCCCAGGTCCGCGTTACCCAAGTAACCCTACAGGAGACCCGGCTTGTCCTCCTCCTACAGATCGCCAACCCTGCCAAACGGGACCAGATAATTTCTGAAGTTCAGAAGAAATTCTACGAACTTCTCTCCAAGAGGAACTAAGCCCAAATAGTCTCAAATATCATTCCGCTGGAGGACCCGGCCGTTTCAGCGCCTAAAGGTAACTGAGGAACTTCTGTTTGACACAGCCCGCCCAGAGACCTGCCGGGCGCAAGAGACAAGGATTAAGACGAAACATCGGCATCCTAGGCAACTTCGCCTTTGGCTACGCCGACGTGGCAGAGGGCATATACTTCACCCTAGGCCTCGTCGTGATATACGCGGGCGCGGCGGCAACATACGCATACCTCTTCGGAACAACAGCCTACATTCTCACAGCCTTCTGCTACGCAGAACTCTCAAGCTCCTACCACCAGGCAGGGGGCGCATTCGTCTACGCAAGAAAGGCCTTCGGACAAAGAATCGCTTTCCTCGCAGCCTGGGCGCTGCTCCTCGACTACGTCGTCACCACCGCCATATCCGCTCTAGCCGCCATCGGCTACCTAGGCTATTTCATTCCACAACTCAATGAGCCACTGTTGATCGGAGGGGCGACAGCAGCAGCGATACTGCTTCTGATGAGCCTCAATATATTTGGAATAGGAGAGTCAGCCAAATTCTCGTACTTCCTCGTCCTGTTCAACATAGTAGGAGTAGCCACAATCCTAGTCACTGGCTACTTGTTCTCCTACCGACCTGGCCTCAATACGATTCACTTCGGAACCTCTCCGACAGTTCCCAACTTCCTCTACGCCATCACCATAGCCATGTCCTCATATCTCGGGATAGAAGTCATATCCCAGACCGCAGGAGAAACCAGGCGACCCGCTAAGAATATCCCGAGAGCCGTATTTCTGATCAGCGCAGCTGTGGTGGTGGCCACGCTTTCCTTCTCAACCCTCGCACTCGGAGTCAGAAGCTATCAGGATTTCGTGAACAATCCAACCAGCATCAATGACCCAGTAGCTTTCCTCGCCCTCGCTCTCCCGAACGGCTGGATTCTTGCGGGCCTCGCAGCCATCTTGGGCATGTCCGTCCTCCTAGTAGCTTCCAACGCAGGAATAGTCGGAGCATCACGAATAAGCTACGCGATGAGCCAAGACGGAGTAATACCCAAGGCGTTTGGAAGACTCCACAAAAAGTACAGCACTCCCTTCATCTCAATCGTGGCCTTCTCCTCTGTATCCGTCGCCCTAGCCTTTTCAGGAGAACTCAGTCTTGTCGCGGAGCTTTACAATTTTGGAGCGCTAATCGCCTACGTGATCGTAGGCCTAAGCCTAATCTCCCTCAGAAACAAAGAGAAGGCAGTCTTTCGCCCATTCAAGACACCTGGAAGCATCAACATCAAGCCATTCTGGAGGAAAAGCAACGAAGCGTTGGAAGGCCACGAGCAGTATTCGATTCCGATCATTGGGGTGCTATGCGTCATCGCAGACCTAACGATCTGGCTTCTGGTAGTTATTCTTCATCCGCTGGGAAGGGTCTTCGGCAGCATATGGATGGGCTTCGGGCTCTTGGTATTCTTTGCATACACTAGAATTCGGAAAACGAAAGGCGGCCCTCCTGCTGACTCATCTTCAGCAGAAGTGAGGCCAGGCCCCACCCCGTAGGACTAGGCTACTCCTGGAGCCTCTTCAATCGCTTCTCTATCACATCAACCTGTTTGGACAGAAATGACTTGTAAGCTCGTAGAAGCTTGACCTGTTGCGTCTTCGTTTGCGCATCGATCGTGTTCATCGTTTGCTTGAACGTTTCAGAGGTTTTCTCTAGAGTCTTGTCTATTGTAGCAGAGACCTTTGGAGCCTTGTCTTGCACAAACTTGCTAGTAGAATCAACCCAAGTCTTGCTGGCCGAGGCGAGGTCCCTTCGAGCGTGATCCATGTCTCGACGTATCCTCTCGAGAGCGGTCTTGATGTCCCGCCGCACATGCTCAGACTCTTTATTCGAAGACAATTCAGGACGATGGGCATAAGCGTCCCGAGATAAATCTTCAATTTCACCCAGTCCCACCTAACCAATATTACGGAGAATCAAAGCCGACCACCCGCATGAAGGGAATCAAGGAGAAAGTCTACCACGCCTGGAAGACCGGAATTTATCCCAGTCCGGCGACGAAGACCCTTGGCATCAAGATACTAGAGCTCTCCGAGGGACGCTCCCTAGTCGAAATGGACGTCGACGAGACTCTCCACAACATGTCAGCGACAATGCACGGAGGAGTAATGGCCGACATCGCAGACGCGGCCATGGGCATAGCCATTTCCACCACAATATCCCCAGACGAGGACTTTACCACGATGGAGATGAAGATCAGTTTTTTCAGACCTCACATAAAGGGACCATTGAGAGCAGAAGGGACCGTGGCGAAACGAGGAAAAAGGGTCGCCTTTGCGGAAGCGGTCCTAACGAATCAGAAGAAACAAATCATTGCCAAGGCCAATGGCACGTGGCTCTTCCTGACCACTTAGATTTCCTAATATCGATCAGTCCTTTGCCTAGTCCCGATGACTGATCGCGCTTGACTAGAGTTCCAGACGGATTCTGTATTCGCCAAATGTGTTTCTGAAGAGGTCGCTGATCTCGCCGACAGTGCACTCAGATCGGACCGCTCTCAAAATATCTTCAACCAAGTTAGCATCTCCAGAAGCAGCACTCCCAAGCCGTGACACGGCGCTCTTCACCTTCGCCTTGTTTCTTCGACTCTTGAACTTCCTCAGTTGTTGAATCTGGCGCCTCTCCACGCTTGGGCTAATTCGCTGAATGTTCACTTCTTTCCGATCTCCTTCTTTGAACTGGTTCACCCCGACAATTACAGTCTGACCCTCATCCACGGACCGCTGAAACTTGTACGCGCTTTCTTGAATCTGTCTGCGAACAAAGCCTGATTCAATGGCCTTCCTCGCACCTCCGAGCTGTTGTACTCTTTCAATGAGGGCATTGGCTTGGGTTTCGATCGTTCTTGTCAAGGATTCCAGATAGTAACTTCCTCCGAGCGGATCCGCCGTGCGGCTCACACCAGATTCGTACGCGATAATCTGCTGGGTCCGTAGCGCGATTCTAACAGAATCCTCAGTGGGAAGACCCAGAGCCTCGTCACGGGAGTTTGTGTGAAGCGACTGAGTGCCTCCGAGAACAGCCGCTAGTGCTTGGATCGAGACTCGGGCAATATTATTGTCAGGCTGTTGGGCGGTCAGAGTCTCGCCGCTCGTCTGAGCATGAAATTGTAGTTTGCACGACTCAGGGTCTTGAGCTTTGAAACGTCGTCTCATTATATTCGCCCATATTTTTCGGGCTGCTCTGAACTTTGCAATCTCTTCGAGAAAGTCGTTTCGACATGCGAAGAAGAATGAGAGCTGGGAAGCAAAGTCATCAATCTTGAGACCGCGAGCCAATGCGGCTTCCACGTATTCAATCGCATTTGAGAAGCAGAACGCAAGTTCCTGAATGGCGTCAGCCCCGGACTCACGAATATGATAGCCACTGATACTAATGGGATGCCAATGAGGCATTTTCCGAGCAGAATATTCTATGAGGTCGACCGCGAGCCTCAGAGAAAACTCCGGCGGATAGATGTAGGTATTCCGAGCAATGTACTCCTTCAGAATATCATTCTGCGTAGTTCCACGCAACTGCCTCTGCGGGACCCGTTGCTCCAGTCCAACTGCGGCATACAAGCAGAGCAGGATCGGAGCCGTAGAGTTGATTGTCATGCTAGTGCTGACTTTGCCAAGATCGATTCCATCGAACAACCGTCTCATATCGTCGATACTGCTGATAGCGACCCCGACCTTACCTACCTCCCCATGCGCTCTCGGATGATCAGAGTCAAGACCGAGTTGTGTTGGAAGATCGAAGGCTGTGCTGAGGCCCGTCTCTCCGTGAGAGATTAGATACTTCAACCGCAGGTTGGTTTCTCTCGCAGAACCGAATCCAGTGTACTGCCTCATCGTCCATAGCCGGTCCCGGTACATGTTCGGGTAGATTCCTCTGGCGTAAGGGAACTCTCCGGGCTTTCCGACCGACCGAACCACTGATGCAGAAGTGTCTCTGTTGTCGTATGATGTCTTGACCGGAATTCCTGAGTCTGTGGTGATGCGATCAGGCATTTTCTGACACGTCTAATCTTGCGATGGCTTTCACGAGTTTTGAGGCCGCTGTCTCAGGGTCTAACTCCTTCTTTGCAACTTGGCCGATTAGGTGCTGCCACGATTTTTCCTGTTTGAGACGGCTAGCTGTCTCAGCGTAAAAGTCTGAAAACGCCGCCTCGATGAGTTCAGACTCAAGTCGTTTTTTCCTTCTCTCTTCTCTTATCCCGTGGTCTTCGAGAAATTTCTTGAATTTTTCGATGCTGTCCACAAGCGAAGGGACACCTATCCCTTTGATCGCTACAGCCTTCAGTACGGGCGGTCTCCATCCGTCCCTTTCCTGCAGTCCGCTTGCCACATTGAACATTGTCTTTGATGGGTTAGTAATGTCTGCTTTGTTGACGACGAAAATGTCGCCGATCTCGTTGAAACCTGCTTTGAACGCTTGAACTTCGTCCCCGAGCTGCGGCATTACAACGACCACCGTCGCGTCTACGGCAGTGGCGACTTGGACTTCGGTCTGGCCAGCTCCCACCGTCTCCACTATTACTATGTCCATTCCGGCCGCATCGAGGATCCTGATCGTGTTTATGGCAGCTCGAGCGAGGCCTCCAACATCGCCGCGAGAAGCCATGCTGCGAATGTAGACTTCTCTTTCGAGGCTATGATCCATCATTCGTATCCTGTCGCCCAACAGTGCACCTCCGGTATAGGGACTGGAAGGGTCTATCGCCAACACGCCTACTCTTCGGCCCCTCCTGCGGAATTCTTCGATCGTCTTGTCGACGAGAGTGCTTTTGCCCGTCCCCGTAGGACCCGTTACGCCGATTGTGAAGGCTTTTCCTGTGCGGGGATAGAGCTCGTGAATCAGTCTGCGACGGCCGACTCCACCGTCTTCAACGATCGAAATGGCTTTGGCGAGGGCCCTGTGATCGCCCTTCAACACTCTCGAGGCTAGATCGCTGACCAAGCTAGGGCCCTGATTGCCCGGTTCGCTCTGGAACGTATTTCAACATTCAGGAGACGGTCCCATGGAGATAATGGAGAAATAGGAAAATCCGGCCCGCTATGGATGTATTGTGACTATTTTGGTAAAGGGCTATTGGAAGAAGGTTCTGGACGAGGTCAAGAGGCAGCGGAAGGCTAGGCCTTCAACGTTCAACGCGAAATATCTCGCCAAGCTGAAGCGTCAAGAAGCGGAATGGCAGGCAAAAACTCTCAAACAGTGGACGAAAGACAGCCCGGAGCGGAAGCAAGAGTTCAGGAACCCTTCCAACATTCCGATCAAACGAGTCTACACTCCAAGAGACGTCGCGTACCAGGACGAATCTCGCGACTCTGGTCTTCCAGGCGAGTATCCGTATCTCCGAGGAGTCTATCCCACTCTGTACAGAGGACAGCTCTGGACCATGCGAATGTTCTCAGGCTTCGGCACTCCAGAGGACACGAACAAGCGGCTCCACTATCTCCTAGAGCACGGAGAGACAGGGTTGAGCATCGCGTTCGACATGCCGACGTTGTATGGATATGATCCTGATCATCCGCGGGCGGAGGGTGAGGTGGGACGTTGCGGCGTCTCTGTTGGTTCGCTGAAGGATATGGAGATCATTCTGGAAGGAATACCGTTGGAGAAGGTGAGTACGAGTATGACGATCAACGCACCGGCGTCAGTTTTGACCGCGATGTACGTCGGCGCGGCGGAGAGGCAGGGATTGAAGCCGAACGAGTTGAGGGGGACAGTTCAGGCGGATATTCTCAAGGAGTATATTGCGCAGAAGGAGTGGGCGTTCCCTCCAGAGGCGCATCTCCGAATCATTCGTGACATGATGGTCTACTGTGGCAAGGAGATGCCGCAGTGGAACTACATCAGCATCAGTGGATATCATATTAGAGAGGCTGGATCTAGCGCCGTCCAGGAACTGGCGTTTACGCTGGCGGACGGTTTCGCATATGTTGATTTGGGAATCGAAGCCGGCTTGAACGTGGACGATTTCGCGCCGCGACTATCTTTCTTCTGGAACTGTGGAATGGACTTCTTCGAAGAGATTGCAAAGTTCAGGGCGGCGAGAAGAATATGGGCACGAGTCATGAAAGAGAAATACAAAGCCAAAGACCCGCGATCCTTACTGTTAAGGACGCACGCTCAGAATTCCGGCGCGTCACTGACCTGGCAACAGCCGCTCAACAATATTGTTCGAACGACGATCGAGGCGTTGGCCACTGTTCTCGGCGGGACACAGTCTCTACATACAAACTCCTACGATGAGGCGTGGGCTCTTCCTTCAGAACAGGCAGCGACAGTTGCGCTGAGAACGCAACAGATCATCGCAGAAGAGACAGGCGTCACGGACACTATCGATCCACTTGGCGGTTCGTATTATCTAGAATGGCTTACTGATGAGATGGAGGAAAAAGCATTCGAGTACTTTGACAAGATAGAACGCGTGGGAGGATTGCTGAACGCGATCAAGACCGGATTCCTGCAGCGAGAGATTGCGGAGACCGCCTACCGTTACCAGCAGGAACTTGAGCGGGACGAGAGAGTCGTGGTTGGTGTGAACAAGTATCAAGTCGATGAGAAACAGCCGATTGAGACCCTGAAGATCAACGAAGAGGCTCAGAGGCGACAGATCGAGCGGATAGTCCGAGTCCGGGACACACGGGACAATGCAAAGGTTCAGGATGCGTTGGACGAGTTGCGCAAGACGTTCGAGGATTCGAAGGCTAATTCCATGTATCCCATCGTCAAAGCGGTCCGAGCCTACGCAACGCTGGGCGAGATCATGGATGTCGGTCGGAAGGTCTTCGGAGACTACAAGGAGCCTCCAATCCTCTAACCAGTAAGATCATCCCAAGAGACGACCGAACTAGGCACATGAAAACAGAGAACGCTTACTCCTCCAAGGAACTGAGCCAAACTACCTGGCCAGACTTCGAAGCGTTATTCGCAAAACACAACGGTGTCTGGGGCGGATGCTGGTGCATGTTCTACCACACTAAGGGAGAGTTTCTCATCAAAGGGCATGGTCCAGATAACAAGAAATCAAAGAAGGCGCTCGTCAAGAAAAGACGAGCACACGGCATAGTCGTCTACTTCGGTGAGATTCCCGTTGGCTGGGTCCAGTACGGTCCGAAACCCGAACTGCCACGATTGGACACTAGCAAAACCTACCAGAGTCTGGGTCTCGGCAATGGAGGAAAGAGGCTCTGGCGGATTACCTGTTTCTTCGTTGATAGGAACAATCGACGAAGAGGCGTCGCAGGATTCGGCCTGAACTCGGCTCTCGCCTCTATCAAAAAGAAGGGCGGAGGCGTGGTCGAGGCATACCCATCAACTAAGCCTAGCAAGGGAGCGAGTCTGATGTGGTCTGGGACCGTCAGCATGTTTGAAGACATGGGATTTCATATGGTATCGCAGCTGGGCAAGTCTAGCGTTGTAATGCTGAAGATCATCTAATGATGTAAATTCTTTGACAACAAAGACTCCAAGATTTCAGCGGACCCCGAAACCCTGGAGAACCACCGGGTCGCGGAAACTGATTGACCTTGGGGAAGTGAAGCTGTACCGGGATAAGATAGTGTCCAAGTCTGGTTTTAAGACAGATCATCTCCGACTCTCACTCCACGACTTTTCAATCGTGGTCCCAGTATTGGATAATGATCGTCTGGTCTTCATCTGGAATTATCGCCATCCGATTCAGGGCTGGGAACTCGAACTCCCCGCCGGATTAGTGGACGACGGAGAAGACCCCGAAGCAGGAGCGAAACGGGAGCTGAAAGAAGAGACTGGCTTCTCTGGAAGATCCTGGAAGAGTCTTGGTTGGCTGCATACGTTGCCAGGAATATCGTCTCAGCGGGCGCACGTTTTCTTGGCGCGCCAGTTGAAGAAGGGTAGCGCGAGCCGAGAGCCTTACGAGTACATGAAGATCAAAATTCTGAAGGCTAGAGAGGCGTATCGTCTGTTGTGGACGGGGAAGATTATCCATTCTCCAACTGTGTCGGCGATGGGATTGGCAGAGAAGACGATCTTAGGGTAGACTCACTCTGGAAAGATTTCCAAAGAGCAGTTTTGTGTCGCGAGAACACATTATTTTTGAGCTTTCTCAATTGGTAACGGATCTGGTAACCGTAACTGGTAACATCACCCTTGGCACGCTTCTTCGAGGTGCTCCCCAGATTTGTGATCTGGAGTTATTCTAAGCCATTCTTAACGATCATGAGCGCTAGATAGCTGCTCCACACGTGAGACATTTCCTTGTGCCCAGTGGAAGGGTCGTGTGACAGTAGGGACAGACCGGGGCTTTGCCGCCGCTGACAGAGCTGGAGGATGATGGAGACGGTGAGCCGGGGCTCATGGATGTGAGGGTCGTTGATGATCCTTGTGAGAGAGGCGGAAAAGTGACTGGCGGACCCGCCGCCGACGGTTGACCATAGCCAGTATTACTTGCCGCTGTTTGCGGGTTGTTGATCTGTGGGGCTAGTGAATATGGCATTACATAGCCAGGAGTGATTGGTAATCCGCCCTTTCCGAAGAACGCTTTCACATGGGCCCTCGTCAGATAGTACAGCATCAGACCCCAGAAGACCAATCCGCCGACCCCACCGGTGATTAGACCGATTGTCAGAGCGCCAATGGCCCCGAGCAGTGAGAGAATACTGAAGATCATCCCGAGAGTCCAAGACCAACCCCTACCGTGAAGAAACCCCACGCCGGTGGCGAGCCAGATGATGCTGAAGAAGAGAACGATTCCACCAATGATCAAACCTACCGCCCCAAGCAAAGAGCCAACTGTTGGTAGAGTCGAGAACAGAGCCGAGAAGCCAATAATTACAAGACTCGCTAAGAGCCCAACAATTCCTATCAGAATCTCCAAAACGGCCAATATCGTAATTCCTACTGGTCGAGAGGGCCGCTGCATCATAGGCACAATTCGAGAAATGACGCAGTGTTAAGGCGACTGTTACTGAGTACCTAGTTTAGTCGGTCATCTGTCTACAGAAAGATATCCGGGAAACTTATTGATTCGACAGGACCTATCTGTATTGGCTCATCCCTGTGTGGGCATTGAGGAAGAGACCATCGTTGAACCTCCTTTGCCAAAGAAGACCTTGACGTGTGGCCTAGTAAGATAGTAAATTATCAATAGACCAATAACCAATCCGAAGGCATTGCTGTAGGCACCAAACGCAATCTGGACAATATCAAGGACTATGCTGATGGCAGTGACTATGATTCCTACGGTCCAAGCCCAGCCCTTGCCTCCGAAGTATCCGATTCCTACAGCGAAGTACAATATTCCCAGAACAAGTATCACCGCACCGAGCGCCAGCAAGATTACAGCGAGTGTTCCCGCACCAATGGAAGCTAGCCCGGAATAGCCAGCATTTGAAAGAGCATTTGTGAAGGCGGAGCCCGCGTAGGTTCCAATTACAAGTCCGAGACCAATTGCAGCTACTCCAGCAACAAGGAGTGCTATACCCCCAAGTATCGCAAGGACACCTAGAATAGTTACGCCGGTCGGTCTGCGCGATTTCTGTTGCATGGTGACAGGTCTATTTTATCGTATATAACACATTCGATAAAATCGATTTTTAGGCGATTTTCGAAGGAATAGCCTAGAATTTTCCCGGTCTCAGTCTACTGACGGCAGGTTTTGTCGTTCTTATGCAGTTCAATTCAGCTTGATGCGATGACTGTGCTCCGGAGTCGTTGCGTAATTTGTTAGCAAGAGAAGCTGGACAGGGGACGCGCATTGCAAGTTGACTGAGACAAATCTAGGGAATCTGATGCCCTGTAAGGAATAGTCGAGAATAACTTGGCCGCTCAGACGCTCGCGCCGCAGCTGGGGCAACGTGTAGCTCCAGCAGGAATACTTGCTCCACAGTTCTTGCACGTCATTCCCATTGAACCCATTGTTTGCCCAGATCCCATCGAGCCCATGGGCATTGCTCCCATCGGCTGGGAGGGCATCATGGCGGGACCCATCGACGGTTTGTAAACCAACGCCAAGATCGCACCAATAAACGCCAACAAAGAGCCTATTCCGAAGCCCCAAGCAGCAGGGAAAGCAATTATCGAAAGGATGAGAATGATGACCCCCCACATAGTGTGACTTTGAGGCTTCTGATAGAGCATCACAGACCCTAGGATAACTATCAGTCCAAAAATTACCCCTACGATACCAAAGATTGCCCCTATACCACCGAATAAGAAAGAGAAACCAACTGCAAGAGCGACTCCACCCAGAAGTATGAATATCCCACCGATCAACGACAGAACGAATGCAGCCGTGGGTTTGTCCGACAAGTCCAGTCTCGCTGAAACCCAAGCGAGAGAATATTTAACACATTCGATACGATGCAGTTTGGACGATTTTCGTCAGATATCTGGGAATTCCCCCATCAACATGCTATCTGACACCGGGTTCCGGTGGTTTGGGCGGTTCAACGCTGACTTGAGCCGGAGAGGAGGCTCCTTGGAATCTTGGAAATAATTGAGGTCCCCAAACTGACGGGTGTGCGACCGAGACTCGGAACGGGGGTTCCTTAATTCGCCTTCTGGCGATCAATACAACCGACCCGATGATTGCTGCGGCAAATATTCCTAGAATCCCGTACATCCATGGTACCAGGCTGACCGACTGAGTGGTGGGTTTTGATTGCCGGATTATTGGATGGTTGCCCAGCCTCCGTTGTCGTACCGCCCGTCCCTGGATTGTGCCCGCTCCCTGAGCCAGAGTTTGATCCGGAGTTAGAACCCTGTTCCCGAGCCCGTGCCTGATCCTTGACCATTCCCCATACCGGTTACTGAGCCGCTGCCGGAACTTGATCCGCTGGGTAACGCAGAAGCACTCGTCGGCGTTACCTGCTGGCTTAAGTCGAGAGTTGTGTTGGCGAGCTTTAGGGAGGCATGAACGTCGATCCCGAATTGCCTCATTACGGGTATAGGAGTAGTAGGACAGACAGTCAGTGCCGGAGCAATAGTCGCTGAGGAGTCGCAGGGCACTGGCGGGCTGAACATCTCTCGGCCAAGTCCAAAGTGGATGTCAGAGCTTGCGCTGAGGAGAAGATCGCTAGTCTGATCATAGCTGAAAGTAAGCGCGAATCCGAAGTTGTCGGCGATCGGAATCGAGGAAGTCAGAGTTGCCATTGGGTCCGGAGGAACAAAAGATCCGGTCCTGAGAAACGTTAGAGTCCAAGCTGACCGAGTTCCGATGCTGCCGCCGAGATCGAGACTCGTGGAACCAGTCACATTGGTTGGAAAAACTAGAACTGGGACAGTGTCGTTGACTCTGAGCGGTCCATTGACCCACCACACTGTGTGAAGGGGTTGACGCATCATCGTGACGTCAATGGCCGATATGGTCGAACCCTGGCTAGTGCCCGTTGGCAGCGCGCTCGTGTTTGTCTGGGCCGTCTGAAAGGCCTCGTCTATTTCTGGCTCGATGAAGGGCAGGATTGTGGCTGTGCGAGTTGCTAGGTTGATGGATTCGTTGAAGCTCCCGGTATGATGCGTGGCTGGAGTAATGGTTTCGTCACTGGATGTTGTTATGTCCCGGGTGACGTTGAGGGTGGCCTGTGGTGGCGTTCAGATCAGTGACGGTCCATCCCAAGGTCCAATTGATGATGAGACTTGGCGAGATCGTTGCGATCATGGGACATACAATTCCGGCACTAAGGGTTGAGCCTAGAATTGGCGCGCAGGACTGAAGGATTGAGATAGAAACGGATAGATTGTAACTGGCTTGACTATCTGTGTGAAGATCTGGTGCTGCATTTACGGGGACAGCGATCAACAGAAGAAGCG
>Ga0209761_1000049_pt1 | contig 55857 bp, 72 predicted proteins | sample GraSoi013_1_40cm_4_FD_185818 | JGI IMG/M metagenome (GOLD analysis project Ga0209761, IMG submission 185818) | Grasslands soil microbial communities from the Angelo Coastal Reserve, California, USA - Sample 09_25_2013_1_40cm (SPAdes) (version 2) | ecosystem: Environmental > Terrestrial > Soil >... | reverse complement strand
GGGTCAACGTGACCAACACTTCAGGTTCGAGCGTTCAATCCTTGAAGCTGAACGAAACATTGCCTGTGGACTGGAAGGTGAACCCGGCTTGGAAGCCGGCCCTGGGGGCGATTCACGTCTACTTCGCAAACACCAATAGTCTCCTCTCGAATCCCGAGATCACCCAACCTTCAACCATCACTGTGTCTTCAGGAAACCCGCAGACTGTCCAGTTGGCTATTCCCAGCTTCAACGCTACAGCCATCGGTCACCCCTTGATGCCGGGCCAGAGTATACTATTGTCGGTTAAGCTGACTTATGGCCTCATAGGCACCAGCCAACCAGCGTCCAGCTATCCCCGAAACTATACTGACACAGCCGTCACAGTAGCGTGGACTCAAGCATCCTTCACGGGCACAGAATCCACTGGTAGCGGCTCAGCCTTCTTCACAGCCGACGCGAAAGTCGTAAGCTAGCATCAAGGACAAACCTCCAAGTCCCAAAAACTCCCCAGTTTCTTACCTTCGTTGGTTCAGATCCCTCAGCACGCCAATTGGGACCATCTGACCTTGTAGTAGGAGCCCCCATGTTCTTATGTTGAAAGACGGACTGGATCGATGTCTAGCATGTTGAGGACGAGCCGTCAATCAATGGACCTGAGTAAGCCTGTTGCAGAGATTCTAGTGGAGGGAGAACTGTCTCCGTTTGAGCATGAGGCTCTCTACAAGCTTCTCAAGAAACACTTTCGACTAGAGCAGCCTTCGTACTCTGAATTTCTCGACGAGACTGTTGGGACCCGTGTCAAGATCATCTTTCATCATCGTTACGAGCGGAGCTTCTTCACGGACATTCTCCAAGACGACTGGCGCGGCCTCAAAGACTTGTTCAAGCAGATTAGGTATAGGAGGGGTCGGCTGGGTGCAGGGTTCACCCTGACATTTGTCGATCAGAAGATACGGCTTGTCTTTTCTCTCGGTCTGTTGGAGGATGAGGAGTTGGGCTCGGCTATGGACCAGATCGCGCACCTAACCGGTATCATGGGGCAGATGATGCGTCCCGAGACGATGATTGAGCCTCTGGAGCAGGTTGAGGCATCGTTTGATAGGAGGACGGATAGATGGCAGGAGTTCCGAGGTGTTGGACTGAACGATCGGAAGGAGTATTTCTTTGATGAATCTTTGTTTCGATGGAAGACTCGCTAAGTCTAGAGCTTACCAACCGTGTAGTACAACGCTGCCGGTTGTTATGGGGCCGGCATTGGTAAAGCCGTCACTCAAGGCGAAACTTACCCAGCCCGGTGTCGTTAGCCCTGGCTCTATTGCAATGTAAGTGAAGGAGACAGGCAGTCCGCCGCTAGTGCCTAGTCCAATGATCGTGACGGTTCTAGTGATCTTGTCGAGCTGGGCTGACTGGATCGACGTTGACTCGAAGTCTTTACCGTCCCCGCGGTCCTTGGATGATACTTTGCGCGGATTTCCATCTTCACAATCGTCAAGGTCGTGATGGAAGTGCCCGTGACCGTGGTTCCCTTCAAACTCGCCGTCGCCATCATTTTCCTGGCACTGGGCTTTGAAGACTTGGTAGCCTATCTCGTTCGCCAAGAGCTTTAGATTCTGATAGTTCTGCTGGAAATAGTCGTATCTCCACTCTATCGACGTGGTTGTGGCGATGACCAACCCGTCACCATAGTGATATTCGATGAAGACTGGCCCGTTTGAATCGGTGAGAATCATCGTCGTTTCTGCCGGTAGGTTAGTAAAGTAGCCATGGGATGCGTATTGCCAGCAGTCGAGATCTTGGAGGCAACTATCGTCGGCGACCTGGCCCCCATCGGTTCCGCCGAATTGGCCGGTAATAATTGGATGAGACTGAGTGGTGATGTTGTTGTCGTTCGAGAAGAAGACTACGTGCGTGACCCCTCCTAAGAAGGTGTAGGATGATGATGAGTCTGAACTGCAGGAGGTGGACGACCAGCTTCCGCCTGCGGCGCAATCTGCCAGGTTGGCTGAGAGAACTCCTCCATGTTGAACCCAGTCAGAAATACTAGGGTCGATCGAGCCGCCTGGGAAAAGGTTGTCATAGAAGGCCTGGTTCTGTGTGGAGGCTATGATTATCTCTGAGAACTGAGCTAGGTTCCTCGATCCAAGCTGGTTTGAACTTATCACGCAGAATGGTAGGTTCTGGACCATCAGCTCGTTTACGTCCGCCCCGTTGGGATCGTGATTCGATGCGGGGAAACGTGGCGGATCGTCTTGAATCAGCAACACAGTCTTAGATGAATCGCAGGGAAAAGAATCAGGATTAACCGCCCTCAGCCGCGGGGCTAAGGTAGTGGGGGCTAAAAGTACAACGGCCAACAAGATGAGTGTGGCCGATCGCACCCGTACTCTCCCCACTCTCTTCTTGCCGTCCTTTTCAGTCATCTCCACACTCATCTCACAAAACCTGTCTTCACAGCCCTCCACGAGCCACTCCTAGTTGCTGTAAACCCTAGCACCAGAAGCCTCCAGCACCGAAAGCCTCTAGGTGATTCTGGATAGCTAGCCATGGCCGTAGTAATCCAAGGAATCACGGAATTGTCAGATAAACTGGGCGTTTACAAATGGTGGCAAAAGTGTTGCGTGCAGTTGACGTCAAGTATCATTGTCAGCTAGGTCGCATCCCGGTTGCGGCCAGTTGGCCCTAACAGTATTGGAAAATAATAACCCGAAGAACCAGTCGGCCAATATGAGAGCGCGCTAATCCTGACCCTTTTACTTAGTCTTCTCTCCGAGTTTTGGCGTGACGCCGATTCAGGAACAGCATGCGAAATATGAGAAAGCCCAACAAAGTCGCGGTAATTAGAAGCGTGTAGTCGTTGAGAAGATACGTTCCAAAGCTGAACTTCGTTTGGATGTATGATTGCATGTAGGCATTGGAGCTATACTCCTGAACTAGGAAGGCGTATACGACTAGAAACAGACCCCAGCCCACAACGTTGAGCAACACTGTTGGTGAAATCCAGTCTTTTCGCGATCCCTCGTGTTTTCCGGTACTCCAACCTTCATCCGGGCTGAAAATCGCTCCTACTCCTCTTCGTGTTACCCTGCCCCTCCGCTTACTGTAGTCCACGTTTCCAAAGCTTGAGATATCATGGAACTCGTCTTCAAGCTCAGCCGAGCCAGTCTCGTCTCTTACACTAGTCAAGCCTACGGTCTCCTCTCCCATCGATGCGGGGATGCGAATCGAGTGAGCCCTACGTGTTAGCTGTGCCCAGACTATTCCCGAGAAGATGAAGGCCATGCCTACGCCGTAGAGCCAGATAGGGAGTTGACTAAAGGGATTCACGATCTTTGTTACACCCGGCCCCTAGTCCACTTGGATACAGATAGAAAGCAGTGACGTGACTATAGAAGCTTACGAATGGTCCGTCAGAAAACTGCAACCTGCCGGCAACAATTTAGGATAATCGGAATCTAATCCATGGAATCGCTGACTGGATTCTGTAGAAAATGACACCCGTCAGAGAGGAGGAAATAGCGACTGGGATTTTTTCGATTGCCTAGCTTGACCAGGAGAAGGTCCATGGGGGAATAGTGCAACCTGTTGGGCAGGAATAGCCCGCACAGATGTCGAAATCGCCAGTGGCGGACAGCGTCGTAGACGTTCCAGATGTCAGAGTCGTGGACCCCGAGCAGCTGGTTGCTGAATGGGAAACATACCCAACAGAGGTTATCTCCGATGGTGGAGTGAACGTGGGAGTATCAGCCCCGACGGTTGTCACTGTAAAAGCTCCGCTTGAAGGAGGGCAGTTGTATCTGAGAGTCCCCGTACCTGGTGTAGGTCCGCCGCTCAAAACGAGGGTCCCGCTACACGCACTGGAGGTGGCAGCGTTCTGAGAAGGGATAACCGTGGACGGTATGTTCAGCGTTGTGATAGCTGCGGCGGCTCCGACGAACAGGATTCCCGCCATTATCAGGACCAGCGGTTTGACGTAAGGGGAGCGGAATAATTTCCTCTTTCTCCCGCTTTCCATAAAGCTACCTGGATTCCATTTGCTTTTAAGCTTAAAGTTGTTGGCTTTAGAACACGTCGAAGCGATTTCTTTACGTTTTCAATTAATCACTCTTGACAGAAGACCTGTAAAGTCTTCACCAATCAACCGCTCTTTGGTTTCTCTCAAATCTCTGACTTAGCAACAATGGGCGAGAGGAAAAGACACACGTTCTGATCATGCGGCATGAAAGTGGCAGAAAATGCTTCCGCATACTATGCAGAATCAGTGAAAGCCATATTCTCAATGCTCGGGTTTGATTGTAGGATAGAGAAGAACGAAGACCATGTGACAGCATATGTTGACTCACTTCCCACGCGCAACACTCTTCCAGCTCAAGAGCCTGTGCCATAAATCCCCCGTCGTAAACCGAACGCAATAATTCAGCCCTCATCTTAAGCGTAACTGGGCCGAGTCCTGCCTAGATTAAAATCGAGCCCATCATCACTTGTTCTCCAGCGCGAAAGATGGATAGATCGTCGGATTACAAGGCTCTGGGCGGGAAGCTGGTAAGGGTTCGATTGAAGGAGGAAAAAGGCCTGATCCAATCTGTCAAGATAACTGGCGATTTCTTCCTTGTTCCTGAGGAGAGTCTTGTTAAACTTGAGAAGATGTTGGAGGATGCTCCGTTGCGAGAGCAGGAGCTACGCCTGTTGGTTGACCGGTTTTTCCAGGCGACGCGGGCCCAGGGGCTAGGGGTTTCTTCTGATGATTTTGTAAAGGCAATACTTCTGGCCAGAGGGGAGAGTTAGCGATGGAAACCTGGCGGCTGGTCGACATCGAGTATAGCAATGACCCTTTCATGAACCTGGCTGTTGAAGAGGCGATACCCCGTATGGTAGGGGAGAGAAAAGCTCCTACCACGGTCCGGTTCTGGCACAACTCCAACACTATCGTCATCGGCTGCTTCCAGTCTGCCAAACTAGAGGTGAACATGGAAGCGTGCAAGGAAACCGGGACAAAGATTGTCAGGAGGTTTACAGGTGGAGGAGCGGTCTACCATGATAGTGGGAACTTGAACTATGCGATATCGCTTCCGAAGGGCCATCGACTCGTCCCGGACCAGAATCTGCAATCAGTGTTCCAGAAATTATCGGAGGGTACGGTCGAAGGTTTGCGAAAGCTGGGCGTCAGGGCCGAGTTTCAACCCGTCAACGATATCCAGGTTGATGGGAAGAAGGTGTCCGGGGCCGCGGGAAGCATCCGTTGGAATTCAGTTTTCCATCACGGTTGTATTCTGGTCAATTCGGATCTCAGTATTCTCGGAAAGGTCTTGAATGTTCCACGGGTGAAATTGGAGGATAGGCATGTTGCGAGTGTGCAGAAGCGGGTGACGACGGTGAGGGACGAGCTGGGACGGGATATTTCCACCAGCGAGGTGCGGGATGCGATTGTCGGAGGAATCGAGACATGCTACGGGGTCCGGGTGGAGTCTGGCGTGCTGATGAAGGAGGAGGTCGGGCTGGCGGAGGAGTTGTATCAGACTAAGTATAGCCTGTTGGAGTGGAACTTGGAGCCCTGATCAAGACCGGGCTCCGGTTTTGTCAACGGCTCAATTCTCCTGGCCTCGGGCATTGTGATCTTTGTTAGGAGTTCGCCGTGTGTTCTGAACCAGTCAGGTATGATAACCGCGCGCAATAGCTCCTGAACCGTTACTCCTCGCTCTTTCGCCTCGCCGTTTATGAGGTCGAAGGTCTGCTGTCCGAACGCTACCATCACTTTTATCGAGGACATTTTTTCTGTTTTCACACCATTTTTCTTACGCGCTATCGCCACGGATCCTAGAAAAAATGACCCGAAGAGATACCTTAGACGACTTACATTTACCGGCTGGAAATCATATAAGTCTGCCGGAAAAACCGGTTTGAAAAACCATGCCCGTGAAGAGGAGCCCGCCGATCGAGACCGTCGACGATTACCTCCAGATGGTGCCTGTAGACGCGCGGCTCGCGCTCGAAAAGCTTCGCAAAATCATCAAGGCAGCAGCACCCGGGACAACTGAAGTGGTCAGCTACCGTATTCCAATTGTCAAGCACCTAGGTTACCCTCTAGTCGGCTTTGGAGCAACAAGGAACCACTGCTCGTTCTTCGTGATGAGCTCTAGCATGACTCCAAAACTGGCGCGCATGCGAGCAGGCGAGCTCAAAGGGTACGACGTCAGAGGCACCACCATCCACTTCACGCCTGACAAGCCGCTTCCCTCAACACTCGTGACAAGACTCGTCTAAGAGCGCGTTGCCGAGAACGAGAAACGCTGGATAAAGTGATGCGGACTAGAAGGTTGTTTTTCTCGTCTTTCCGCGTTGGGATATGTTCTCTTTCAGAATGCGCCTTTCCGGTCCGTACCCGTAAGTTCTGAGCCACAACCTGACGATTTCGATGCACTTTTGGCAACGTATTCTCTTGGCCTGGACAAGCTTCCTCTTCCATACCTCCCTAGTGGCATTCCAGCTCTCCTGGCTGGCCTTTCTAAGCTGTTTACTCAGGTGGTAGTAGTCTGTCCAATAATCCACCCAACCTTGGGCCGTAGTGGGTGCAGATTTTCCATGTCCAACAGGATGGTGGCCGGCCATTCTAGCTCTGGGGTCGAGACTACGTGCCCACATGTATGACCCTTTCCGTACCTTCTGTCTTGTTGATGATTTCAGACTGAGAGAGTTTGCGAAACCCTGTCTTTCTCGCAGTATGATTTTTCCACCGTCTCCAAAAAAGGGGCGAGTGGTTCAAAGAGCGAACGCAGTCGGAGGCAAAGACGGTTCGAATCTTGGAAACACAAAAGTAGAATGCGGCTCTCACATTCCATGGGAACGTGCAGTGCGAGGTCCCGCCCAGGTGTCCAGAAAAAAAATTCCCGAGGGAAACCGCGCTTTCCTCGAACTCTACGGCGAATTCGAGATCGTTCTCAGGTAAGCGTCAAACTATTGATCGTGAATCGGAATCTAATCGGGGTCTAAAAAGGGGGGAGGTTGACGGAGCTATTATCGGATGATTACGCTTTGAAGAACGGTGCATAAGCGAGAAGTGTCTCGCTCTTGAAGATACCGTCAAGGTGACTAACTCTCTCAACGGAGGTCTTCACAATGTCTTCAGAGGTTCGTGCTTGCCAGAGGGCGACTATGTCGAACTGTCCGGGTACCGTAGATGCTTCTACGAAGCCTGGGATGCTGCTGAGTTGCTTGATGACGTTCTCGCTGGTAGTGTGCTCACAGTTCAATAAGGAAAAGCCGAGAGCCATTTGGTTCTCGAATTTCTTGGTCGGCTGAATACCGTCGAAGCCTGTGTGAGTGTCGGTTGTGCGGATGTCTTTGATCTCGCGGATTTCTTTGACTGTCTGGTATACGTTGTGTGGAGTGTTCGGTTTCAGGCGTAAGACTAGGTCGTATCGGCCTGTGACCGGTGCGATGAGGTCAATCTGGCTGTTTCGCTTTAGCTCCTCAACCACGTTGGTGCTGCGGCCCGAATTGACGGTCGCGAACACGTAGGTCGGGAAATTCATATTGGTTTGCATTGTTGTTTTTTCTACTGCATTTTATTGCAATGTAGTAACACTTGTTACTTGCATATAAGGCTTTAATTATAGATCCAACGATATATTACGTGAGTGTCATAGAGACTTGACAGCCCAGAGGAACACTGTTAGCGTCCCAGAAGCGGTGCGCGAGATTCTGACCAGAAACTACCCCATCTATCAGTGCTTGAAGATGAAACTCATGAACTTCCACTCCCTCGCGGAACTCATTCAACCACAAGTCAAACAACTCAGCGGAAAAGAGGCGACGATCAATACGCTTGTCGTCGCGATCAAGCGATTCTCCGACACCCTCTCCAACACCAAGAGCCCTGACGCCTCAAATGTTCTCAAGGACGCAAGAATCTCCCTCTCAAGCGGCATAGTAGACGTCACCATAAGAGCGCCCAAGACCCAGTTCTCAACCATAATCAAAGAATTATCAGAAGTCTGGAGCAATCTCTCAGAGTTCCCACACGTCTTCCCGCTTTCAAGCTCGATCAAACTGATTCTGCCCGGAGAGGACTACGCTCTCGTTCGGGGAAAGCTAGAGCACCTTCGAGAGGCAACGACACAGGCTAATGTGGCCAAGCTGACACTCAATCTCTTGCCTCACGCGGAAATGACACCTGGAATAGCATCCTACATCACCGACGTACTGTTCAGAAACGGAGTCAACATCCTAGACGCGTTCCTAGGCTACGGAGACATCATAATGGTCGTCGACGACAGAGACGGACCACTCGCCTATGATGTTCTACGGGGAGAGATCCACGACTCCACCAAATGGAAGAGCGGAAATCACGAGCCCTCCCGTTGAGATGCTAACTGAGCTCAGAACGATGCAAACTTTCTTGAAGAGGAAACACCTGGTCCAGTGCCATGCCGATTGTTAGGGTTCTGATGTATCCGGGTAGAACGCAACAGCAGAAGGACGATCTGGCCAAGGCGATCACGGATGCCGTGGAGAAAATCGCAAAGGCGCCGCGGGACCAGACAATAGTTGTCATTCAGGAAGTCCGCAAGGAAGAATATTACGTCGCCGCAAACAGGGCAGCATAAAATTGAGCCATTTGCAGGTTCGCGGAGGAAATTTGTACTACGAGACTTCTGGCGAAGGACCTCCTCTTGTTCTGATTCATGCCGGTTTTCTTGATAGCAGAATGTGGGACGAGCAGTTCCAGCTCTTCGCGAAGGTCGCGCGAGTCATTCGGTATGACGTGAGGGGTTACGGTAGGTCAAGCAGGCCCAACGAAGAGTATTCAGACGCAGAAGACTTGCTAGCTCTGCTCCAGCACCTCAATATTGAGAGCGCTAGCATTCTTGGGGTCTCCAACGGAGGCAGAATCGCACTCGACTTCGTTTCTGTCCACCCTTCTATGGTAAACAGTCTGATTCTCGTCTCGCCCGGGATACGCGGTTACAAGAGCTCGGGTCCAGAGGAAGATAGAGAATGGGAAGAGCTTGACAAGAAGGGGGACCTCCAGGATCTTGCAATTAGCGAAAACAGAATAGACGACGCTGTCAATATGGATCTCGAAATTTGGGCCTCCGCTCAAGGAGCGACGAGCAAGAATCGTATTCACGAGATAGCAACGGCTAACTCACACATTCACAAGAACCCGCCGAACAAGCTACAAAAATCGCCTGAGCCACCGGCCTTCACAAAGCTGAATCAGATTCGCATACCCACGATCCTAATCGTAGGAGATCAAGACGTTAAGGGGATGCAGTTGATGGCCAAGAGGTTGCACGAGTTAATACCTGGGTCGAAACTCAGCGTCATAAGAGGCGCGGACCATATCGCCAACATGTCCAGACCCGAAGAATTCAATGCAATTGTATCTTCGTTTCTACAAGAATTAGTTCAGGTGCCTTTTGCATCGTCTCACGTATAACCGATTTGTCGTCACATCCCCCTCTACATAACGAAAACGAGGACGACACCTAACGAAGCTACTGGATTAGGCCAACATTTCTCGCAATATAATGTTCGAGCAGAGACCCCCCGACTAGCACGGCAAGCAGATTCTGATTTCCAACCCAGACTACTGCGCCAATGACCTCCGATATTGTCAGTACCAGCAGCCCCGTAAACACGGGCCCTGTGCTGGAGAGCTTGAAGAAAGACAACCCCTTCTTCACATTGTCGGCGATATGATGCTCCACGAACAGCGCCACAAGGAAAAACGTGAACGCCAAAATCCCGTTCACGGGTATCAGAACCAGCCATACAACCCAGATCACCGATTCGAGACTACTGAACGTCAGAATCTCCACAAGTTGCTTCCCTGAGGCGAACCGTCCGGTTGCGTCCAGCTGGGTAATGATATGCTCGACGAGCAGGAATACGGCGAGGACTACGGCTGCAAAGCCTGTCATTCCTACTCGAGATGAGATGGCTCCCAGTTGCAGTATCGGGTAGGATCGGCCGAGAACCATGATAGAGCTCCCTCCTTTCGAGAGCGCTAGCCACTCGATCAGTCCGACTATCTCTATCCCGGTGAATATCATCACGACGAGGAAATGGCCGAGCCCGGGGAAGTGTAATAGTCCTGGCTGCTTCTTAATGACCTGTGGGCTAGTCAACAATTCATCTCCGAGTGTTCAACAGTACGGTTTTTGATTGTCAAGCTCTGGGCTTAGCTTCTCACATGCGCTTGGGAAGCCTTCAAAAGACTTCCTTATCAATTCAGTCTAGAAAGACCCCCGGCTAGGCTGGGAATCTTAGGCTAGGGGTTGTCGGATGTAGCCGATCCGCCACTACTCTTTCTTTGAGATAGACAAACCTGTCTGGCAGTGAATCGTCGTACTCGAAGTTCGGGGGCAGGGCGAACTCCTTGTACAGCTCAACCACCGTCCTATAAGCAATAACACGCGCACTTGTCCCTAACCTCTCCGTCAGAGTCTTCACAACATCCTCAAATCTGCCGGGAATATCCTCCCGGCCAATGCCCTTCTTGCTTAGGAAATCATAGATCCAGTCCCGGATAGGTCCACCCATTCCTTGCAATACACGGTCGAACCAGTAGTCGACAGCCAATTGAAACCCAGGCATCAAGTTCGTACGCATGGATAGCCCAGACACGTGACTAAACCAGCAGGGAACGACCGGATACGCATAGCGTTTCCAGCATTCGAGACAAACGGTAACCCCTTCTTCCTGCCAGTGCCTAGTATCAACTACCTCTAGCAATCTGGCGGACTGTTGTGGGCGACTGTGACGGTTATTAGCTCGGCTCTGCCCCTGGGACTGTTCTTCGAGTATTCGTTAATTAACGATACGTCTTTTGCCTATGCACTCCGATGTTTGTTTTAGGACGATTCGACATACGGTGACTCTTACTCTGATGGAGCTAGACGATTTCCGTCAATGAGAGTCTAGGGTAGCCTCGTTCAAAGCCGAATCTCACACCGTGAACGTTAGTAATCGGTTTCACCCCGTAGATGAGCAGCGATCCGTTGACGGTCTGCATCTTCAAGTGATAGTCTACTGCTCTTAGAAGTTCCTCTCTGAAGCTGGTTGGTCGTGATATTACACCGATGCTGAGTGCACCTGAATCACGTATGCCTGCGCCTATTTCGGCGAGGCCGGGTAGCCCTAGAGCTTCCCCGTAAAGCTGTACTGTCTTATCGAAATCGTATTTCATCATCCTCGCGGATGAGACGGTTCCGAGTTCGTTCCATGCATTATTGAACGAGGCCAGATCTTCTGTTAGCTTGCCTGAAAGCTTCACCCTCCATTTTTCGTCGGGAAGGGCCTGGTTGAACTCTGCGATGCGGACTCTCTCCCTCAGCACCTGACCTCCGACGTACGCCTTTAGGGACTCAGCCTCGTTTTGTGAGCTGAATATGCTGTAGGGAATGATGAAGGCGGTCCCTCCCTGATTGATGAAATTGGCTGCCATGATGTCGAGGAGAAGCTTCACCGAGTGTGGTGAGACGGTGCTGTTGACATCTAACAGAAGAGATGAGCCCCTCTTTACTCCACCGTCCAATAAAGCGTCAAGGTCCGGGCTACCGGTTGAATAGGAGTCCTCTGTATTACGAACAGGACTCAATGGTCTTGGATCCAAGGACCCGTTCTGGCCAAAATGGTATTCGACTCTGGGTAAGAGCGTGAACTTGCCTCCATCGAGCGAAAACAGCGCCCCTTGTGTATGGAGCCTGAACCCGCGAAGCTTGTTGACAATTACGCTCCTCACAGTCCTATCTTCCAAGTGGGATAGCGACAGTGTGACGATGCCATCTACGAGATAGTCGAGTTTAGGAGAATTTTCACTTTCGCTCACTATTACCGCGCTTAGCTTGCTCTCTTCCAAGTCCTGAAAAATCGCAGTTTCCATCTCATTACGTCGTTCCTCCGTCGCATTCGATATTGCACCTTCCCAACTGTCCACAACTATGATGCCTTTCTGCTTGGCCCTTTTCAATGCAAGAATTCTGCTGACAATATTCGCCGCTCCTGCTATTCGGCCATCTCCTCCCAACCGCGTCCCGCTGCCTGTTGCCTCTTTTCCGGACATAGAATCGAGCACTTCGTGAACTCCGGGGAAATGTCGGTGCAGTTTCGAGGACGAGACCCGGCTTGACACGTACACCTTGTTGGCGGAAATTGTGTGAGGACCGATGCGAGTTCCTTTCGCCTTGTTGAGAAGTTCAAGGGCGAGAGTTGTTTTCCCCGTACCAGGGGCACCTTGTATGAGGAGTACGTTTCCTGGCGATTCTAGGAATCTTGACATAAGGTCCAGAAGGTCACCGGGTTTAGATCTCTCAACAGTTTTCTGTTCCGCTTCAATGCGTGGTTCTAGCATCGTTTCCGCCTCGCCGGAGTCATCTTCAGCCATCATGATACTTCTCGCGTCACGACGGTTCTTCTCTGCGACAAGCATTGTGTAACCCGACAATGGGTTCGAGGGTTGAACACAGTAGAAGACTGTTGAGACATGTGTGGAAAATGATAAGCTGTCCCCGACACCCGAATCTTTACCGGGGCACGCTCACTCAGATACAGTTCCCATTTTAGCAAGTCTCCTGTTACACTAGGCTTAACCTGCAATCGAGAAAATGACATCCGTCGGAGAGGCTTTTCTGTGCGGACCACGATAACCCAGACATTTCAGTCAACATTGAACCAGTCTTTCACTACTGTTATTGAAGACATACTTGGCAGGACTGTCAAGGAGGAGACCTTCCAGTTACTCGAGAGTAGGGAGATCAAAACCTCGCAAGTCTCCAGTAGGTTTGATGACGTGATTGAAGTCCTCACAAGGGTTTTCGGAACCAGCGCCCAAGTTCTTGTCTACAAGACAGTGACAGAACTCTACAAAGAGTACTCTCTCAGGACTGATTTTGATTTCGGCGGCTCTCTGATAGACCAAGTTGCCCTGTTGAGGGAGAAGCTGGTCGGCGACCTTCTGAAGCCAAAGAACTACACCAGCATCTACCCTTGACACTAAGTCACATCAGGCTGCGACAGAAGGTCCCTAGCCGAAACATTCTCAGGTGAATCTCGGACCCGGGGCCGATTGGAATGCAGTTAGTCTATAAATAGAGCAAGAAGAGAACGCTTTGCAATGTTACTTCTTTTCATAGAGGGGAGTCGTCTCATCTGAAGACCATTTTGGTTCAAGCCAGCAAGAGGGGTCGGATAAGGAAGTTGGAGAACAAGCGACCGGCGCGAAACCGCCGGCAGCAGCCATTGAAAAGCAAGAAGATTGGGAAGAAAGTAGACTCCGTCTTAGGACCCGGCAACTTGGCTCCGAATTTTTCTCTTAACAGTACACCGGACCAGAAAGTGTCCCTTAACGATTTTCGGGGACAACCCGTGATTCTAGCTTTCTACCCTGCAGACTGGAGTCCCGTCTGCACCGACCAATTATCACTGTACGCAGTGGTGATGCCAGAATTCAAAAAGTTCAACGCAGAACTCCTCGCCATATCCGTTGACAATATCTGGTCCCACCTAGCGTTCGCTAAGGACCGGAAGCTCAACTTCCCCGTCCTAGCAGACTTCGAGCCAAAAGGGGTAGTCTCTCGAAAGTATGGTGCCTTCAAAGAGAAGATCGGCGAGTCCGCTCGAGCACTCTTCGTGATCGACGACAAGGGAATTATCAGATGGAGCCATCTCTCCCCTGACGGGATCAACCCAGGAGCCGACGGCATACTATCGGCCTTAGAGAATCTGAACAAGACTCAGGCGACTGAGAAGAGCTGACCTCGAAAATGTCCGGCACAACAACGGTAACACGAAAGAGAGCTCCAGGCAAGACTCTGCTGGAACCAACCGGCAAGGAAGCCACGGGAAGGTATCAGGCCCCGAAGTTGGAAATTCCGGTTACTCCTGAGCGCGATCACATAGAAGGTCCCGTGAAAGCTGCTCTCACTCTTGTTGAGTATGGTGACTATCAATGTCCCTATTGTGGAGCTGCCTATCCTGAAGTGAAAAAGGTCCAGAAGGAACTCGGGTCTGAACTGCGATTTGTGTTTCGCAACTTTCCACTAACAAATATCCACGAGCATGCCATGAACGCCGCCGAGACAGCAGAAGCAGCCTCCGCCCAAGGAAAGTTCTGGCCTATGCACGACTTTCTCTACGAACACCAAGCAACTCTCGGCGATTCGAATGTCACCCTTGCCTATGCGAGGAAGTTGAGCCTGGACACTCAAAAGTTTGAACGTGAGATCACTCAGCACGTGTATCAGAAACGGATCAAGGACGACTTCATGGGCGGAGTAAGAAGCGGTGTCAATGGGACCCCTACATTTTATGTCAACGGGGTTAGACACGACGGAGACGCAGTCGCCAAAGCTCTAGTCGGGGCCTTGAATCAAGCCAAAAAAGTAAATTCCTTAGAAAATAGGGAATAGGGGCACTGGGCTCAGAAGCTCTCTGTTGCGCTGTTAGGCCGCAGGCACTTTCTCTGCTTGGGTCTTTGCTGTTAGAGTTACGCCGAGCTGTTTCAGCAATCCTACCAAGTCGTAGAAGAGTTTCTCTTCGACAATCTCGTTGTTCTTCCAGTGTGCAACAGTGCAGAACTCAAGCTCAAACTTCTTGTTGGTGGCAGGGATCATACGCCCATCCGGGCCCATGAATGGTCCTATGTTCTTGCCTGTCCATCTGGCCAGTGAACACGTGTAGTCGCCGTAGCCGAAGAGGATCTTGTACGGATTGTTATCGACATGATTGTCAAATGCCTTGAAGAATTCAACGGATTCATCATGATGTGCGTGACGTCCTCTCGTTGGCTCTGGTTGGCCCGGCCAATACACTGCAACGTTCTCAGAGTGACGTTTCATGAACGTTTCCCAATCTTTAGTATTCCAAGCATTGTCTAATGTCTGCATAAGTCGCAAGTTTTCTTCAACACCCATTCCGAAAATTCACCTCGTAGATTACGCAATATGCCGCCCATTCAGCTTTTATCAGTATCTTCGCTTTCAGTATCAGGGCAAGGCGAAGCGTCAGTTCAGTTGCGTGTCGGTTGAATCTATGCGACTGTAACCGTGAAGGTGATAGAGTGGGAAAGCGAACCATTCGTCCCGGTCACGGTAATTGTGTAAGTTCCTAACTGAGTCTTATTGAAGATCCTGACGTTCAGAGTCGAACTCCCTGAGGCTCCAGGTGTCAGGTTGACCGGGTTCTGGCTGAATGACATCCTAGGTCCGGAAGGCGATACTGAAGCCGATAAGCTCACGGTGCCACTAAACCCGTTCACACTAGTGAGAACTACGCTGAATGTGCCGGTCGAGCGCTGTGCGAGGGTCATAGACGAGGGGCTTCCTGAGATAGAGAAGTCGGGTGTGCTCCCTACGATAACTTGGACCGTTGTCGAGTGGGAAATGGTGTTACTCGTTCCGGAAACGGTTACCGTGTAACTTCCAATTGGCGTGGCAGGCTGTGTTGTAACGGTCAAAGACGAAGTAGCACTGCTACCAGCAGTAAGGGTTACGCTGGTAGGGCTCACTGAAACGGATGGACCGCTCGGTGAAACGGATGGAGATAGGGTGATTGTCCCAGCGAAACCTCCTAGACTGGTGAGTGTGATTGTCGAAGAGCCAGAAGCGCCCTGCGCCAAAGAGAATGACGAGGGACTCGATGAGATGCTAAAGTCTGGAGAAGCCGGTTGCGTCACAGAGACGCTCCTAGACGCGGTGGCCATGGCACTTGCGGAGTCCTGGACGGTTAGTTGTGCGTTGAAGGTCCCGGAGCTGGAGTAGGAGTGAGTTGTGGGGTTACCCGTGCCGGTTGCTCCGTCACCGAAGTTCCAGTTAAATGTGTACGGAGAGGTTCCTCCTGAGACGGTTGCCGTGAACGTGACAGCTTGGCCTACACTAGGGGAAGATGGACTAAAAGTGAAGCTAGCGGCCAAGGATGGATTTGACTGGTGGACGCGCCAGCCCGTCAGCGGGTGAATCTCCCAGCCGCTGAAACTGTGCCATGCCTGATTGAGATTGCCTGGGTCCCAGTAGATGAAGCCCTGGAAGTCTATGAGAGAAGAAGTTGTAGTTTGAGAACTCAACGCCGCATCGTCACAGGTGGTGGATGCTCCACAATACTTGGCAGCCTTCCAGTCATGATCTATCTCCGAATGAATTCTACCATAACAAGAAGGATCTGAAGCGCTAGTGCAGGAGGTTGAGTAGTTCGGGACAACCCCGGGATCGTAGAAGTTGAAAGTTGAATCACAATACGATCCGCCATTAGAACCTCCACCGTTCACTGCATCGTAGGTCCCAGTGCAGTCCTCGTTAACAAGACTTGCTCGTTTCACCCCATCGATCTCAACGAACATTGCAACTATCCCGTGAGAGTTAGTTATCGTGCAAGGTGGGCCCGGAGAGGTCCAGCCTGATGGTGTGTTGCCTGGAGTGAGCCACCGCTTAGCAGTTCCTACCGGCGAGGTGATTCCAGGATTGAAGATGCTGTTACTCAAAGAAGAAGACCCGGTCATATTGTTAGTTATGTCAGTCACTCTGACGATCCAAGGTGAAGAACAGGGCACTTTCGGATTCCAAGAACCCGATCCTACGGGGAACTGAGGGACACTTGCACCCACGTTGCTCGCAGCGTTAGCGGCTCCCAGGGTCGATAAGAAAAATATGCTGGCGAGAAGAATTACTACAATTCTCGTCTCCCGGTTCTTGGTTATCACTGTTTGCTACCAACTGCTATGTATGAAAGCTGAATCTTACAAGTCAAATTACGCCCGTTCACACGCTTGGCCTCGCTATTCCGTGATTGTGGATCGAGTTCTCCAGTATTTATTCTCCCGCTGGTCCCAGCCAGCTTTTGATACAGATTTGTATGTATGGCTATATTCAGAAGTCCGAAGATCAGCATGGCCCAAACTCGAACGATGTTAGATCGACTGTCTTCTGGTTTATTTGACCCACTTTTCAGTTTTCCTGCCATCTCCTGCATAATTGCTCCCAATGACTTCGCCCGGCGCATGCGGTCCGTGATGGTCAAGGAGGTCATGTGGTGCTGGAGTTGCAACAAGGTCATGGAACACGACGTTAGCAACCATCCTGGCTCGGCGGGTGGATGGGTCACCATCGTCTGCAAGGGTTGCAGAACAACCCAAGTAGAACAGCTATGGAAAGACGGGCAGATGCGAGATTCTCTTAGAGGCCAAATCTAGGCCGATTGTGTCCGAAACAGCGTTTGCCATTCTGAGTCTCGCCAAAAACATCGCTCTCTTCGAGGCTTTGAACAAGCCCTATCTTTCCGGTAGCGGTTTTCTGTCCGGTCCGTTTGCTGGGCGGGTCACACGATTCGGGGCAGGATCTGGGGCTGGAAGCCTAGTTAGCTGAGGCCTGCGAGGCTCAGAACATAGTATGAAAGGCCGGCTATTGCGGCCGCGGCGGGGATCGTCAGGACCCAAGCGTAGACTATTCTACGGGCCACTCCCCATCTCACTGCTGAGAGTCTGCGCGTCGAACCTACTCCCATGATCGCTCCAGCTATGGTGTGGGTTGTGCTGACGGGGATTCCGAGGGATGCGGTGGCGAAGAGTGTTGAGGCAGCCGCAGTCTCGGCACTGAACCCTCCGAAAGGGTGCAACTTTGTAATCTTCATACCCATTGTGCGAACTATCCTCCATCCCCCGAAATAGGTTCCAAGACCCATAGCGGTTCCTGCCAACAGTATGACGTAAAAGGGAACGTAGAACGTTGAACCTAATAGTCCCTGAGCGAAGAGAAGCGCCGCTATTATTCCCATTGTCTTCTGCGCATCATTTGTCCCGTGCCCCAGACTGTAGAGGGCCGCGGAGACGAGTTGTAGCCGTCGGAACGCGTGATCGGATGTGGAACGGGAATACCGCATGGCGATTCTCACTGTGAGTAGGACTAAGCCAATGGCGAGGAAGAAGCCAATCACAGGAGACAACACTATGAAGTATGCTATCTTGCTGACGCCCGCGGTCTGGACCACGCCCCACCCTCCCTTCACGACACCTGCACCGATGAGGCCGCCCACCAAGGCGTGAGACGAGCTCGTGGGCAGTCCAAACCACCATGTTATGACGTCCCAGGAGGTGGCACCAATGAGGACAGCAAGTAGTAGCCAGGCAGTGACTATCTTCGGGTCTATGGTTCCCTTACCGATTGTAGAGGCCACATTGACCCCGAAGACGAAGGCCGCCACGAAATTGAAGAAAGCGGCCCAGAGCACAGCGACACGGGGAGTCAGAACCCTCGTAGAGACAACAGTAGCAACGGAATTTGCCGCGTCGTGAAACCCGTTCATGAAGTCAAACCCTAGGGCCACAACAACCACTAGGACAACTATCTCAAACGGTACTGTCGAGGACACTAGGAGGACCCCTTTTGCTAGGAGTACTCCAGGATTATGTCCCTTATCACCTGAACAACATCTTCACACTTGTCAGTGATCGTCTCCATCAGTTCGTAGACCTCCTTGAACTTGATAATGGAAATCGCATCGTTTGTCTTGAAAAGGGCGGCGACTGACTCGTTCAGAACAACATCCGCCTCGTTCTCCAAGGTGTCCACCTCATTACAACGGGTCTCAATCTCAGAGGCCTTGATCTTTTGAATGCTGGCGAAGGCGAAGTCGATTTCCCGAACTGACTTCAAGACAAGGTCGGCGAACCGTCTCATCGGCTCTGTTGGTGATTCGACCTCGTAGAGAAAGAGACGGTTGACAGCGGCGTAGATGTAGTCCAAGACATCGTCGTAGAGAGAAGCGAGCTTGCTAATGTCCTCTCTATCGATGGGAGTGATGAATGTCTTTACGAGACGGTCATAAATGGAGTGAACAATTTCGTCTCCGTGGTGCTCTATGTCTTTCATCTTGTTCCTTTTGTCAGCCAAATTGTCGAAGTTCTGGATCAACTCACTGAAAGCTATGGCCCCCGCCAAGACATTCTTCGACTCTTCCTCGAGAAGCTGAAAGAAGATTTTCTCGCGCGGTATGAGAAGTTCCCTTAGACCCATAGACAACGAGAGGGGCGAATCACCCCCTGGATAAATCGTTTCAGCCAGGAGAACTGAGTTTCGTGCTCCCGTTTCTTCCGCCCGCGGGCTTTGGAAATAGACCTTATACGGGATTTCTAACAGCGCGTCGCTTCGTCAATCGGAAAGAGCGACGCTGGTCTGCAAGATGGAATACAAGTACACTGTACTGACGAACACGACTATCGGCGCGTTCATGTCTCAGCTTGATGGGAACATTGTTCTCATCGCCCTGCCCACTATTACGCGGACACTTCATGCTTCAGCCTTCGAAGCCCTCTGGGTCCTGATGGGCTACATTCTCATGACTGCGGTTCTGCTGCTGTTGTTCGGCCGATTGGCTGACATGTACGGCAAGGTGCGTCTCTACAACCTCGGCTTTCTAGTCTTCACAATCGGCTCCGGGCTTTGCAGTCTCGCACTCTCTGGGACCATGCTCGTCTTCTTCCGTCTCGTCCAGGGAGTAGGAGCGGCGCTCATATGGGCAAACAACGCCGCCATATTGACGGATGCGTTTCCTCCTAGCGAGCGAGGACGGGCGATCGGAGTCAACCTAGTAGCAGGAATTAGCGGATCCGTAATCGGTCTCATACTAGGCGGGATCTTGACCGCGGCCTTTGGCTGGCAGTCCATATTCTTGATAAACCTCCCGATAGGCGCCTTCGCAACGTTCTGGGCCTACAAGAAACTCAAGGAACTCGGAACTGTCAAGCATGAAAGAATAGATCTGCCTGGAAACTTGCTGTTCGCAGGAGGATTATCGGTCTTCCTCATTGGCCTAACCATAGGAGCCCTGTCAGGATACACTCTGCTCGACTTGGTGATGATGGTTGTTGGCTTGGTCGCACTGGTTGGATTTGGCTACGTGGAGCTGAAAGCTCCGACTCCGTTGATGGACTTGAAGCTGTTCAAGATCAGACCATTCACTGCTGGAATATTGAGCAACTTCCTCGCTTCCGTCTCGAGAAGCGGGATTTCCCTCGTGCTGACGATCTTCTTCCAGGGAGCGTTGCTCTACGACGCATTAACTGCAGGTATTCTCCTAATACCGTTCGCGGTCGCCTTCGTGACTGTTGGACCCCTGAGTGGTTTTCTCTCCGACAAGTATGGCGCGAGAGGGTTTACAACGGGAGGACTGTTGATATCTGCCGCAGCGCTGTTTGGATTCGCAGTAGTTCCTGGGGATGCTTCCTACTCGATCCTTGCGTCGCTCATGGTTGTTAGTGGGGCGGGGGGTGGCATGTTTGTCGCCCCGAACATAAGTTCCATCATGAACGCGACTCCGGTAACGAGAAGAGGTGTTGCATCTGGAATGTCGGCGACTCTTGTTACCACAGGCGCTCTTCTCAGCCTCGCAATGGTGTTCGTTGTTCTTGCGACGAGCATTCCGTTGAATGTTCTCCAGGATGTGTTTGCTGGCGTGACTCCAGGCGGTTCAAACGCGTCTAACATTGCTCTCTTTGTGGGTCCCATGCATACCACCTTCCTGGTCATGGGCATCATGAGCCTTGTTGCGGTTATCCCCTCAGCATTGAGGGGCCAAAAGTTCGAGGGAGTTCCCGAATCAAAAACCGCAAGTGCAGAACCGGTAGGATAGTTCTTCTCAACACAGCTTGTGCTTCCGTCATATGAGTGAGAAGGTGATGGCAGCACCGGTTCTATAAGGAACGTTTCAAATGGTGGGATGATAGGACCTTCCTTTGCACCGCCGCTCCACAGTCATGTCTTGGCCATCATTGGTTCGTCACGCTTCACGGTTGAGACTTCCCTTCTGGCTCTGGGCCATAATCATTGGGTTCGCTCCCACTAGGCTACTCGCCACACTCGACTATCTCGTCGTTCCCCCCGGTGGACCTGGCGGCTACTTGCTGGACACCGCCGTAGTCCTGTCGATTTTCATTGTCTACTTCGTCTACGCTATCCGTTTCATCTCGAGTAGAATGGAACAGCTAAGCGATTATGTCAAACGAATGAGTCCAGACGTGCCCGTCGATAGCCTTAGAATACCGTTCCGGGCGGCGAACATCCTTGCAGTTTGGGTGATACTCCTAGTCGCTATCACTCTTCTCTTCGGCTTCCCAAGTCCCACGACAGTCTTCTCCGAGCACATTGCAGTCATCGCATACTTCTTTCTGATTCTAGCCTCCTTTCTGTGGGTCTACGGCTACTCAATGTACGCGATTCACCAGGCGGGTAAACTACCACTGAGGCTCAAACCCTTCACCGAAGACAGAACGCTGGGGTTGAAACCGTTCGGAACCGCCTCGCTCAGACTGGCAAGTATCTACGCAGTGTTCCCGGTTACGCTGACTCTCCTAGAGCTGGTAACTCTCAATGTGGAGATCCCCGGAGGAATAACCATCACCTTTGCTCCTCTCAGGCTTACGGATGTAATCTTCAGCTTTGGGCTAATTCTCGCTGGGATCGCCTTGTTCTTCCTACCTCTGCTCAGTATCCGAAAGAGGCTTCAGGAGGCCAAACGTCAAGAGCTGAGCTGGGTAACGCCACGATACACGACGATCATCCAGAAACTGAGGGAGCAAATCTCGAAAACGCCACCGGAAGACAGATCGAGCCAGACGCAGGCCCTGGCCGATGAGCTCACAATGATGCGACAGGTACAACAAGACATACAGAAGATCCAATCCTGGCCTTTTGACCTTGGCGTTGTCAGCAGGCTTGCAACAGTCCTCGTCATCCCTCCGATCCTCGGCGTCCTTGCGAGAATCCTCATCCTGGTCTTCCTTCATCTGTGAAAGTTGTCAATTGCAAGTCAATCAACGCGCATTATTCGGTAAGCTGCTGCTGCAAAATCTATTTTCCCCGAGGAGCGAGGCCTAGGTAGTGTAGTGTTCGTGGGGGTGTTCGTGAGGGTCGACTACTGGGACGGGCGTTACGACTAGCCTCCTAAGACCCCTGATCCTAGTCTTGACTGAGGCCTCCAATTCGGTGGCGACTTCGTGAGCTTCGTTCAGCGTCATGTTCCCTTCGACCTCTACTTCGAGTGCTCCTACTATGAATGGTCCGGCTCTCCGCAGTCTCAGGTCTCTTATTCCCCGTACATCGGCGTGTGATCTTATCAGACGTTCTATTTCGTGAGAGAGTTCTGGCTCGTGGAACTCGTCGAGGAGGACCAGAGAGGATTCCCTCAACGCGACGTAGGCAACAGTAAGAATGTAGACGGCTACGAGCATTCCTCCAATTGCGTCCGCGAAGTGAATTCCAAAGGACGCGACGAGGACGCTGGCGAAGGCTACGAACGATGAGGACGCATCTTTTATCGAATTTCTCGCGTCAAGTTTCAGAGACGTTATGTTGTACTTGTTGGCTACCCTGCGCATCTGGAGGGCGCGGTATAGGGATCCCAAGCCTGCGGCTAGAAGGACAACCAGAGCCAAAAACGGGAGCTTAAGCGGTACGGGATTCTGAAGAGCTCTGTAGGATCGGAGAAAAATGTAGCCTGAAACTCCTACAAGAACGATCGCGGTGATGAGGCCTGTGAAGCTTTCGACTTTATAGTAACCGAACTGGAACCTGCGAGTGGGCTTACGGCGTGAGATGCGGAGACCGGCCCAGACAAAGAAGCTCACCACGGCGTCGGAGATGGAGTCGATGCCGTCTGCAAGGAGGGAGATGCTCCCGCTGATCAGACTGAAGACGATCTCAAGGATGCCAAGGGCCAACAGGGTCCACACCGAGACTTTCGCAATCTGTTCGCCTTCCTTGAAACCGCGCGTTTCGTCCTCCAATCCTCGTCCGTTTGCCCCCCACGTCACTTTAGATGTGCTTCGCTCTTGGGTGATATTGATTTGGGTTTGGACTGGCTCCGAGCGCATTAGGTCGATTCCCTGCCTTCCGAGGGCCTAGACTATATGACAAGAATGGATTTGCCTAAAGAGGCCAAAGCGGAGGATGATCGTCAAATCCTACAAAATAGGCCCCGCCGCAACAGGGAAACTGCATGCAAAAAAATGTCGATTATTACTAACAGCTCTGTTAACTTATTGTCGGATGCCTCTCTAACCTATACCTAGGATTAACCTGGCCCGGCGGGGACGGGTGAGGTTCGCACGTTCCCGGCCTCCCATAACTGAGGCGCAAGGCGGAGCAGATGAAGCAATGAAGAGGAACCCGACGCCTACGGTAATCCCCCGAGTCGATGCCCCGAAGCTAACTCATCAGACGAAGAGTTAACAGAACCCTATTAATTATTCGAGCTCTCTCAGATCCTACCTATGGTCTTGGTTGCAAAGGACGTGGTTGAGAAGGAGTTTCTCTCTCTACCGCGGGATACGACTGCTCTGGAGGCTGCCCGACAAATGAAAGCGAAGAGACACGGCTTCGCGATAATCGCATCTTCCACCGGCAGCCCAGAGGGGATAGTGACCGAGTGGGACTACCTCTCCAAGATAGTGGCTGAGGGAAAGGATCCTTCACACATGAAACTAAGTGATATCATGACGAGCGATCTGGTATCCGTGGACGCGAACGTGGGGCTAGATCAGATTGCGGAGCTGATGGCGCGGAAAGGGATCCGCAGAGTTCTAGTCCTGAAGGACAAGAGGGTTATCGGTGTCATTACCGCAAGCAGTATGCTTGCCAGATTGAAAGAGTATGTTGACCAGGTCTCCTCCGCGATCGCAAGGCTCCAATCTCCAATGATGTAGAAACATCCCGGCTTCAACGGGACAACTCAGATACAGGGTCTCCAGTGCTAGGATGCTTCTTGGACATCGTCATGGTCCTGTTTTTAGATCTCGTAGATTTTGGTGACCATAGAAGCCTCGGACGAGAACCGCGTCTCGGGGTTATGATCGGTAGGGTTCTACGAACTAGCTCGACTACATCGTTCTCTTTCGAGAGTATTGACCTAGAAGCATAATATGCTTGATGATGTGCCCCGGCTCTGATGGCCTTTGATTGATCCTTGGGAGGTCGTCATGATTGGGGCGGTGATCCTTGTCCTGTTGATGTGGGGCCCTCAGAAGATCCCGGAGCTGGCTAAGTCTTTGGGTCAGGCAAAACATGAACTCGAGAGAGCGGGCAAGGGCCGAGAGAAGAAATTGCCACCTAGCTCTCCCCTCCTACTTAGGCTCCTACTCGGGGTAATGTTTAACACGGGAATTTGCCTATCTCTAGATTGATTTTCTGTGGCTCAGATGCTCCAGTTCAACGGACACGGGAAACTGGTAGCAGAGATTCTGCGTTTGAAGCAGGAGAGAAACGCGATCATTCTAGCCCACAACTACCAGGTTCCAGAGGTCCAGGATATCGCGGATTTTGTAGGTGATTCGCTAGGCCTCTCGCAGGCTGCAGCTAGAACTCCTTCGGACGTGATTGTCTTTTGCGGGGTTCATTTCATGGCAGAGACGGCCTCGATAATCTCGCCGAAGAAAACGGTGTTGTTGCCGGATCTTGGTGCTGGCTGTTCGTTGGCGGCGACGATTGATGGGGAGAAGTTACGCAATTGGAAGAGCGAACATCCGAACGCCGTTGTTGTTTCGTACATTAACACGACTGCTGAGGTTAAGGCTGAGAGCGATTATGTCTGCACTTCCGGTAACGCGGTGAAGGTTGTGAATAGTATTCCTCGGGATCGAGAGATCTTGTTTCTTCCTGATCTTTTCTTGGGTGCGTTTGTGAAGGAGCGGACGGGACGGGAGATGGAGATCTGGCCCGGGGAATGCCACGTTCATGCGGGGATAACGCCGGATGTTGTGAATCGGAAGCTTGCTGAGAATTCTGATGCGGAATTCTTAATCCACCCCGAGTGTGGTTGCGTTACGCAGTTTCTGTATTTTGCTGAGAAGGGTGATTTCAATTTGCCGATGACGCATGTTGCCTCAACGGAGGGTATGGTTCGTCGTGCCAGAGAGTCGAGTGCTGACAAGTTCTTGGTAGCAACTGAGACGGGTATTCTTCATCGGATGAGGAAGGAGAACCCTGACAAGACTTTCTTACCGGTCAAGGAGGATGCTGTTTGCCAATACATGAAAACTATAACCCTGGAGAAGGTCGCTAACTCCCTGAGAAACATGGTCCACGAGATCAGAGTTCCAGATGAAACGGCTCGAAGGGCGCGCCTTGCCATCGAACGCATGCTTCAACTAGCTTAGGTTAAGAGGTCCTTATCCGCTAATTGTAGGGGCAGGGTTCCTGGTGGCCTTATTCGATGTTGGGTCGGGAGCGATCGTCCCTGCGCTCGTCGTGCTCGCGATAGGTTTCCTCGTAGGTCTCGTGCTCAAGAAGACGGTGAAGCTCGGACTCGCTATCGTTTCTCTCGTCGGTCTCCTCGTCGCAACAGGTTACATCAACCTCCAGCTGAGCGAGTCTTCGAGGGCAACTATCTACAGGGTCTTTTCGCAAGCACCAGAAGTGGCCAGCCGGGCCTCGACATTCGCAAACATACTTCCAGTTACTTCCGCTGCCTTTCTAGTGGGCCTCGCCTTAGGCATCTGGAAAGGCTGACACAGGAAGGTCGCGCTATACCATAGAGATGGATACTGAGGAACATCACCATTTAGATTGGGATTGGCGAAGAAGGTGCGGAACGTCATATGTCAAGGGTCCAAGGAAAGGATTCAGATCTCTTCAGCGGTTTTTCGAACACGAGTCTGAAGGATAGATGTGAGTCGTGCAGCAATATTGTATCTTGCATCGTATGTGGTAACTCGATCTCTGGGTTCGAACACATCGGCGTTAGGGCGGCTGCTGGACACGAATCGGGAATCTGGCACTACGCCAACCCATGCCGCCATCGCAACGAGCTGCGCCCTAGGTCTGCCAATGTGAAATATGGTGGCGGTCCACTATGGAGGAACGGTTACACCTGGCAGAACATATTCTGGGGCTCGTACTTCGCGGGCTCTGCCGCTTCGACCTGGGTGCGTGATATTGAGAGAGCTGTCATAGACATAGAGTCGGACAAGACATACTCTGTAGGGCTTTCCCAATACGATGTTGGAATCGGGAAGCTTAACCATCCCGTCACAATCAAGACAGCTCCGGCCACGAAAATAACCGACGGCCAAATCAGGCAGACACTTGCCAGCTGGATCGCATCAGGCAGCATTCCCAACCTGGGGACAAAAGGAGCATACAACATATTCCTGCCACCAGGAGTCACAGTGTCCTTCTCACCTGCTGAGGCTTCATGCGCTGTCTTCTGCGATTATCACAACACCGCGAACGGGTCCAACGGTCCATTCTACACGGTTGAGCCATATCCTTGTAGCAAAGGCTGTAACCAGTGCACCAACCATGCCCTGGATACTCTGACGCAAGGATTGTCGGAGGAGATGGTGGAGCTGAAGACTGACATGAATCCAGGAACAGGATGGGTCATAGGAACCCTTGAGCTCTGCGACTATTGTGACGCGAAATTCGTCTGTAACCGAATAACCGGCGGCGAGTACGTGAACTCTTGGTATGACAAGAACAAGAAAGCTTGCTGGAAAGGAATCTGAATCTCCAGATCTCGATCCATCACAAGCCACATCGATTTCCATACATCGGCAGGTAGGGGTTGATTGTCTTTGGCCGATGTTGTAGAAGAGTTTCTGTCGAACTATCCCGAGGAAATACGGCGGATCAGCGTGGAGCTACGCAAGATGGCAAGACACACTATGCCTAGAGCGCACGAGTTCCTATACTATGACGCCATCAACTACTCACTTGACGATTCGCCACTCAAGCGTGTCTGCTACATCTCGCCGCTGGAGAAGTATGTCACGCTTGGATTCTTGTTCGGGGCGCAACTCGACGACCAACGTCACCTGCTTCAAGGCAGCGGCAAACGAGCACGTCATGTCAAGATCAAAACCCTAGAGGAAACGAGAAACTCAGGTCTCAAAGAGTTGGTAAAGGCGGCGTGGATCCACGGGGCCGATCCCATCGCAAAGATCAAACGGAACCTTGGGCAACATGTGGCTGCACGTGGAGGTACCAAGCCGGCCCCACGGTCTCGACACCAAAGACTGTGATGGAATATTCAGTAGGCCACAGTAGTTCGTTGCGAACGATCTTAGATCCAGCCGCTTCTCTTGAAGTAGTAGACAAATCCCAGCGATATGAGGAACATTGCTAGGATGAGGACGTAGAATCCCAGTGGGTCGCTGGACCCAGGCTGGAAGAAGCCTGGGCTGAAGTTCATTCCGTAGATTCCTGCAAGAAGAGTTAGTGGGAGAAATATTGTTGCGACAAGGGTGAGCATCTTGATAGTATTGTCTGTCGAGGCTGAGTGGAGACTGATGTACAGGTCGCGGACATCGCTTGTCCTGTCTCTATCGTTGTCGATCGTTTCCAATAGCTGGAAGGAGTGGTCATAGACGTCTCTGAAGCTTCTGAGACTTGAGTCGGCAACGAAGGGCACTGCTCCACGCATTACCATTCCGAGCATATCTCTCGTCGGGGTGAGAGAGTGTCTTAGCGTCATCAATCGTTTTCGTACGGCTTCAATAGTTGTTATGATCGTGATGACGTTCTCCATCCTCTTTACCCGTGTCTTGAAGGTCGTGGCTGCTTGTTTGTCGAGTTCTTCAAGCCGATTCTCCACTTCGTCAAGGATAGGATAGTACGCGTCAACCGCAAAATCCAGAAAGACATAGAACAAGAGGTCAGGCGAGGGAGATGTTGCGAGGGGAGAGAGACCTCTTGTCTTTATCCGCGAGTCTACTGCATGGATCAGTTCCGATTCAACGGAGTGAATAGTTATGATCCAGTTCTTCTGGAAGAAAACGAAGAGTTCGACTATCTCGCTCTTCCGACTCTTTACAACAGGGACGTGGATGACCGCGAAGACACTCTTTCCATATTCCTCAAGTTTCGGCCTCTGATTCTTATGGACCACATCTTCAACCGCGTAATCGTCGAGCCCAAACCGTTGCTTTAGATCGGCCAACTCCTGCTCTGTCGGGCTCTCAGCATCAACCCAGAGCAGCTCGCCCTGCCTCACCTCCCCGGGAAACCCCTTCAAAGTCTCCGCTGCCATATCTCCGTTAGACTTGAGAAGTGTGAGATTGATCAACGGCCAGAGCATTAGGCGGTGGGAGTATCGAATAATAAACTGACGACAGTTCGTGCAAGACACATCGTACACCGGGTATCAGGGCTGACAAGGCCTTATTTCCAGTGAAAGCGAACAGTTGACTTAGATGATCGGAGGATGCCCACCACCAGACTGATTGTTAACAGGTGGATTCGTAACTACACGAAAGCATGGTTGAAGAAGGATGCTAAAGCGATTGCGACACTCTTCACGGAGGACGCGGTCTATCACTCTCATCCATTCCGGCCGGTAACCCTTGGCAGGAAGAGTATCATGGACTATACACTTGGGGCGTTGGATGTTGAACAAGTGTATGAGGTTCGTTTTGGAAAGCCAGTCGTAGAAGGCGCTAGAGTCGCTGTTGAGTACTGGACTACGATGAGAGAGAAAGTGGAAGACGTGACCCTCGCTGGCTGCATCATACTGCACTTTGCAAAGAACGGGCTATGCAAGGAACTGAACGACTACTGGGTCCTACAAACAGGAAGGCAGCAAGCCCCCCTTAACTGGGGCCACTGAGGACGATTCAAATGAGCAACTGAAATAGCGATGCGACCTCCCATGTTTGGAAGGGGACTCGCTACAAAGACTCGTGGAGTCGAAACCAATCCTAGTAAACACTCGCTAATGGCGACGCTCTTGGCAAGCTTTCCGGTGAGTACGAGGCGATTCTCGAGTCTTTCACATCGAATTCTGCCTTGAGGAGGAGACTCTTTGATTCTTCATTGTCTATATTCAGAGTGGTAAACAATCCTTTGATACGATGTTTTCTGGCGAAATCCTTGGCCGCTGAAATTAGAGCTAGGCCAATTCCTCTTCGCCTGTGTGCAGCGTGAACAGCGATGTACTCAAGCCAAAGCACCTTGTCCCAGTCACTGAACCACCTAAGTGGCTGAGCAAGTAGAACACCGCGCAGTTTCTCGTTCTCAATCGCAGCGAAGCTACAATGAGTCGCAACATAGAAGTCTAGTTGGGAAGTGTTAAGATCCGGTCTAACCGGGTCGTATACTTTCCCTGATCTCTTTCTTTGATATCGCAGATATTCATTACTCACGGCTTTGTAAATTTCTCGAACACTGGAGTAGTCTCTGTGCCGGAGAAGCCTGACCTCCAATCTTCCTAACCCTGCATGGTTAGGATTTGTCCACAAAAAAAAAGGCTTGCCTCGTCAGGAAGAGGACCCAGCCCGAGCGTTGTAACTCTGTATCCTAGGATTGTGTGACAGTCATTTCATGTCCCACCAGAACTGTGAACCCTTCCTAGGTCTCCTGGCAGAACTACCTCATGTCGATTAGAAAAAATGTGGTTACTACAATCATTGTCCTGGCTATTATCGTAATTGCTACCTATGGCCTGTTCTCTCTGGGAGGTGGCAATACTCGCGGAGGCAATGAGGGCGGTTTCCGTTCTCTGAACGCCCGGACGCTTGTCACTCTTGGAGTAGTCGGCGGGTCCGCGTTCATCACCGGCTTCGGGCTGAGAGACGTTATCGGCCGTGCCGTAGCCACACGCAACCGGAATCGGCTGAAATCTCTTCAGGAGCAGAAGAAAGCGTGATCCTGACCAAACGAAAAACCTCCCTGACCACATACACCACACCCATCTTCCTCGTAATCAGCTTCATCGTCATCGTCGTCCTCTTAGAATACCGACGGGCGATAGGCGACTCGTTCGATGGTCTAAAAGGCGGATCACAAGTTGGGCTAGCGCTAGCATACACTGGCTCTCTCCTCCTCGTTGCCGCCCAGTTCTACACCATCGTCAAGAGAAGTGCATGGATCGGCTTCATCAAGACGGTTGGAGGCGTTCGACCTTGGCTGTCGATACACATCGCGTTGAGCTTCATTGGGCTCATCGCGGTCCTCGTCCACGCCGGCTTCCCTTATCGGTTCAACTCGCACGACCTACTTGACCATGGCCTTGCCGGCTTGACCACATGGTTGCTGGTCGCTTCTGCTGCCAGTGGAGTCTTCGGACGTTACATCTACAAGAGATTGCCTGCGATGAAGAAGATCTTCGGCTACTGGAAACCTTCGCACTTGTTGATAACTGGATTGTTGTTCCTCGCCGCGATCATTCACATGATCACAGCCTTCGGCAACTAGGCACCCTCACAGAGGCTGGATGATGATTGGGCCCTGGATTCTGAAAAACAGGTCAGGAACTATCCTGGTTAAACGAGGCGAGCGAGGATGGTTCGATGGTAGCATACGGGAGCATCGGAGAAAGGGTGGCAGCTACACGTCATCGTTTTCGGTGATCATCGATTCTAAGAGTGTATTGTATCTGCTTCCGGAACTGCATGAACCCAAGTTTTCGTACAGATGTCTTGCTGCATCATTGGTCTCTGCTGTTGCAAGAAAGATGTCCCGGGTCCCCAAGGCTTTCAGCCTCTCCAGGGCATAGACGATCAGTTTCCTCCCTATTCCCCGTTGTTGGAATTTTTCTACGACTTGGACTTCCCTGATGTGGGCAAACTTTCCAATGCTGGGAGCGAAGAACGGCTTCTCTCCTAGGTGCCAGTAAAGGAAGCCCGCGTATTCCCCAGCAACCTCGGCTATGACAAGCCAGTCAAATCGAACCTCCTGAATCCTAGTTACGTCGCAGAAAGGGTCTCCTGCGTTGTCTAATAGGCCATAATGTCCTTCTATATTCGGCAGATCCGACTTGGTTGAATGGCGAACGATCGTGTCGACGGGTCTCATTCCAGCTATTCCCTTTGCTCTTCCAAACTCGCCCATGCATTTTTCAAATAGGGAACCGGCGATTTTCTATGGTTTGGCGAATTCCTCGATGACTCGTGCTATCCACTTGCTTCCTTGGACGAACACGTCAATCCTCTGGTTCTCGTTAGGAGCATGAGTATTGCTCTTGGTATGATTACAACCAATCGCCACAGTAGGCAGTCCCAGTGTGTTTGTGAAATAGTGCATTGGACCCGAAGCCGCTGAGGTCACCAGTGTCACAGGCTCTTTGCGAAACACCTCTCTCCCAGCACGAGCTGCAATCTTGGCGATCGGCGCCTCTATAGGCGTCCGGGCAGCAGGGTTCTCAGCCTGAAGATTCACTTCCACATCAGCAAACCCGTGGCGGACCAAGTGTTGCCTCAACTTCCCGGCCAACTTTACCGGGTCTTGATTTGGCACAAGGCGAAAGTCCATCTTGGCCTGTGCGACAGATGGAAGAACAGTCTTGTGTCCCGGGCCAGTGTATCCTGACCATATTCCAGCAATGTTCGCCGTAGGATTACCGTAGAACGCTTTCTTGAACTCGAATCCGGTCAGACCGTACAGGAAGTTCTTGACCCCTAGCTCGTCTCGAATACTGTGTTCTTCCAGCGGCATCGCGCGTATGACCTCCAGCTCTTCCGGCGTAAACGGTTTGACGTCGTCATACCAGCCTTCTACCATGATTCTGCCATCCTCGTCCGTGATCGTGTCTAGCATTCGGACAAGACGCCATGCCGGGTTCTCGACAACCGCCGCGCGAGCTGAATGCGAATCCTTCAGCGCGGTCTGAACTCTAAGCTCAACATAGAGCATTCCCTTCAAGCCCAGAGTGACCAGGGGGCGATCCTCGTAGTCGAGGCCGCCGAACTCCCAAATGGCCGAATCTCCGGTTAGCCTTTCCTTGTAGCGCGTAATGAACTCAGAGAAGTGAGGGCTTCCGATTTCTTCTTCGCCTTCGATAACCCACTTGATGTTGCATGGAACGTCTCCTTTTGCCTTCGAGAATGCGTTTATCGCCATCAATCGCGAGACAATGTTTCCCTTGTTATCGCTCGCTCCTCTAGCATAGACTCTGCCATCCTCCACGGTTGCTGAGAAGGGAGGATTCTTCCACAACTCAACAGGTTCGACCGGCTGCACGTCATAATGGTTGTAGACAACAAGCGTCTTTCTTCCAGACCTGGATGCAAGCTCACCGAATACTACTGGAGGACCCTTACTCGGAGAGAATGCTTCTACCGTGAAGCCGGTCTCTTTGAGAAGCCTGCTGACTAACTCAGCGGTTTCGTTGAGTCCGAAGTTCTGGGCTGATACGCTTGGTTGCCTACAGAGGGTCTTGAGCTTCTCAACAAACCTGTCACTACTGCTATCGATCTCGTGAAAAACCTCGTCTTTTCGTTCCGTTAATGTCTCGCTCGGAGCCTTAGCCACTAGAATCATCAATGTAAGGCTAGATAGAACCAGATATCAACAATTCCTTCTTTCAGTGGCCCCGGTAGTGCGTAGGTTTGCGATTTTTTTGAAAATCCGGTCGGAATCGTGCAACTAGATTAGTTCTTGATAGGTCATAAGAAGTATCGAATTTCAGATTCGGGCTGGCGTCCCATGAAAGTTGCACCTGTGAAGCCCATCGTTTCCCTAGATGTTCTGCGGAAGGTAGACATTCGCGTTGGGAAAATCGAACTGGTGCAAAACGTCCCGACCTCACAGAGGTTGGTGAGACTGCTCGTGGATTTTGGAGATCACAAGAGAAGAATATTGGCGGGGATGAGACAGGAACGCGCTAATCTGAGGGAAAACGAGGGGAAACAAGCACTGTTCGTAGTTAATCTCGAACCCAAGAAAATGATGGGCGAAGTCTCTGAAGGTTTGCTACTGGATATCGGATATGAGGATGGAATCAAGCCTGTCCTAGCGGTCCCGGAAAGCCCGGTTCCAAATGGAGTAAGCGCGGGATGACCAGAACTTGACAGGACCTCAGTAGAGAAACCGGGGTCCGAAGAGACCCATAGTGATAAGTGCGAATGCAGTTGAGAATCTGAATCTTAATGCCAATCGTTAATGTCGGTCAGGAAAACTCTGGGAGTATTGATCTCTATTACGAGGATCATGGCGCAGGTAAACCCGTTGTCCTGATACATGGTTATCCTTTGAGTGGTGCTTCCTGGGAGAAACAGGTACCAGTCCTGCTTGAAGCAGGCTACCGTGTAATCACCTACGACCGTAGGGGTTTCGGTAAGTCGAGCAAACCAACCATGGGCTACAATTATGACACGTTCGCCAGGGACCTTCACAAAATCGTGAGCCACCTCGACCTGCGTGATTTCGCGCTAGTCGGTTTCTCGATGGGCGGCGGTGAAGTTGCACGTTTCATGGGGCAATACGGATCTAAGGACGTCAGCAAAGCAGTATTCATCTCATCAGTCCCACCATATCTTCTGAAAGCACCGGATAACCCGGAAGGCGTCGACCGCGGTGCCTTCGACGGGATCCAGACCGCGATCAAGGCGGACCGTTACGCGTTCTTTACCGAGTTTTTCAAGAACTTCTACAACGCCGACCAGTTCTTGGGCAAGAGGGTCAGCGAACAAGTCTTACAGTCTAGCTGGAATATCGCTGTTGGTGCCTCGGCAACCGCCAGTCTAGCATGTGTTCCAACGTGGCTTGAGGATTTCCGGAAGGACTTGGCTCGCGTCCAGGTGCCCACCCTAGTCATTCACGGTGACGCGGATCGTATCGTTCCCTTCCCTGCCTCGGGACAACGAACAGCAAAACTGGTCCAGGGAGCAAGACTAGTCGTGGTCAAAGACGGGCCGCACTGCATATCATGGACACATGCCGACGAAGTCAACGCTGCACTGCTGAGCTTTCTGAGGGAAGAGAAGAAGCTCGAATTGACAACGCCTGCCTAGCCTAGCAACGATGCGACCCTAGTGTAAAGACGGCAAACGTTTTCAGGCATTCCACGCGGGCCTCTGCTCTATGACGCATAGAGCGTCAGACATTCCACGTGCCGTCCCACAACCTGTCGCGACACCCCTGACCCGAGCGGCGATCTTTCTGGTCGCAACAATTAACCCCGGCGCGGGTCATCGCGCCACGATCCGTTCCTTCTGCGCAGATCTAGCCGCCCTCGTCCGTTCTGTAGGATTTCGCGAACAAGAGGGAACTCTCTCATGTGTGGTGGGGTTTGGGTCTGATGCCTGGGATCAACTATTCGGGAAACCACGCCCAGCAGAATTGCATAGGTTTCGCGAGATCCGGGCAGGAGAGCATCATGCCGTCTCAACACCGGGCGACCTGCTCTTTCATATTCGGGCGCAGCGAATGGACTTGTGCTTCGAGCTAGCGACGCAGATCACCGCTCGGCTTGGACCGGCAATCAGCCCGGTTGACGAAGTTCATGGTTTCCGTTATTTTGATAGCCGCGACCTGATCGGCTTTGTCGATGGAACGGAGAACCCTAAGGGTCAGGAAGCGATTGACTCCACTCTCATAACCAACGAGGACCCCGGGTTCGCTGCGGGAAGCTATGTGATCATTCAGAAGTATCTCCATGATCTAGCTGGCTGGAATGCTTTACCAACTGAAAAACAGGAAAAGATCGTCGGACGCACCAAGCTGAATGATGTGGAGCTCGATAACAAGGTCAAGCCCACCTACGCGCACAACGCGCTCACCAAGATAGTAGAGAATGGCAGGGAAGTCAAAATTCTCCGGGACAACATGCCCTTCGGTAATCCTGGTCAAAAGGAGTTCGGGACGTACTTCATCGGTTACAGCCGGTCACCGCGCACCATTGAACAAATGCTTCAGAACATGTTCGTCGGGAAGCCACCAGGCAATTATGATCGACTGCTGGATTTCAGCAAGGCGGTGACAGGAAACCTCTTCTTCGTCCCATCTGCCTCGTTTCTGGAGAACATTGGGGTAGGCTAGGCAGACACTCTAGTGGCAAACCTAGTCGAAAATCGGGCCTTTGCCTTTGCGATCTCTTGCTCTCGTGTCCTCGGTTGCGCGTTCGTTTCAAGTGATTGGATCAGATCGGTGGAGACATGGGTAATCTCGTCGACCGCGGCCAAGAACGACTGTTCGTTTGCTTTTGATGGTTGATGAAACCCGCTGATCTTTCGGACGAACTGCAAGGACGCGTCCCGAATTTCTGCCTCTGTGGCCGGAGGGTCGAAGTTGAAGAGCACTCTGATATTTCGACACATTCTGAAGACCTCAAGAGGATCAGTAATTCAAGGCGCTTTTAGTCTAGCTCTCAGTGTCGATCTTGGTTTCATTACAGGGCGTGAGCTTAACAAAATGGTTATATAGCTATATGGTTATACACAGTTCCATGAAATCCTCCCAATCTATCGCAAAACCCGCGGTAATCACGACACCTAATGACACTGAAATCCGAGTAGAACGCAGTTTCGATTCGCCTCGCGAAGCAGTGTTCCGTGCCTACACGGACCCCAAGCTCCTCATCCATTGGATGGGTCCCCGAAAATACAAAATGACCATCGAACAGATGGACGTGCGCCCCGGTGGCAGATGGCACTTCACCCACATAGACACCGACGGTACCAAGTACGGCTTCCATGGCGAATTCCGCGAAATATTGCGCCCAGAGCGCATTGTACAGACCTGGAACTTCGAAGGCATGCCAGGCGAGTCCCTTCAGACAGCCCTCTTCGAGGAACACAATGGCCGAACTACGGTCAAATCTATCGTCAAGTTCGAACGCAAAGAGCATCGTGATGGTATGCTAGCCAGCAACATGGAAAGCGGCTTGAACGAAGGCTACGACCGCCTCGACGAGCTCCTACGGACCACGCATTGAACGATGACACGCTCTCCGCGACCTTCCAAGCCGTAGCCGACCCGACCCGCAGAACAATCCTCTCCCGCCTCGCTCAAGGCGAGGCGACCGTCCAAGAGCTAGCAGGGCCTCTGCCGATCAGCCAGCCTGCGGTTTCCAAACACCTCAAAGTCCTAGAGAAGGCCGGTCTCATTGAGCGCCGACGCGAAGCCCAGCGACGCTGGTGCCGACTGCAGGCCAAGCCCCTGCGGGAAGTTGCTGTCTGGGCTACCGAGTTCCAGCAGTATTGGGACGAGAGCTTCGAACGGTTGGATGAGTTGCTGAAAAAGGAAAGAGACGCCCGGCCCTAACACTAGGGACGCTTAGTGCTCTTTGGGGACGCGGTCGGTTCAAAGAGTTCGCACAGTCTCTCGCTGCCACATCCGCTGATGATGAGACGCTCCTTCGCATTATTGAGGAGCTTCTGCGTCCAATTGACATCTCCGCCATCAACGAGTTCCTGCTCCCGATCGTTGGAGGGAGTTGCGTAAATCTTGAAACACAATTGGCGGTAGTATCCTCTGCCTTGCTTACGGTCCTGGTCGATTCCGATTCGGACCTTTTTGTGCGCGGACTGAAATTTCTCAACTACTTCTGATCGAACCGCTGGTCGCGCCTCGTTAGACCCGAAATCAGAAATGGCGACCCGGAGAGCGGTCCTAGTTCCTAGAAAGCCTCTGAGTGCCGCAAGATAGAATCCGATGTGAAGACTTACCGTCTGGGTCTCGAACCGAAGATTCCCTGAATCACGGCCAGCACTGCAAAGCGTGAAGACTCTGAAGTGTTGCCTAGTACCTGGACCAACGCCAAACTTCTGGCCTCTTAAGAGACGATGACTCGCGGCTAGATGAACGGAAGCTGCTTTACCTGAAGAAAAATCCTTCTGCTCGCGGCGTCGGGTTGCGCACTCAAGCGCGAGAACGTTCGTCGAGTCAGAAACAACCTCAGTATTTCGGATTGTAGAGACTGTCCAATCTTGGCTGATCGGGGATAACGCAGAGACCGTCCCTAGCGGGCAGACTGGTGAGAGTTCGATAGGTTGGAAGACTTTGGGTAGTCGCGAGAACGCAACACGATCCCAGTCCAGAAGGCGTGCAGGGCTGGTGGTGGAAGGCCGGATGAACCGGTTTGACACTTGATCCTCAAGCAATGCCCTAGGTTCTCTCCTCTTCGCCCTCTGGCCATAGACTTCCAAGAGCAGCGATTGCAGGTCGGTTGGAGCGAGACGATTTGTGAGAATGTTAGCTAGGTCTGGAACCCCTGCTTCCCTCTCGATCCTATCTATGATCTGGGTTTTCGGGGCGATGTCAGGAGACGCAGGACTGTCCTTTGAGATTGGCATAGCTCGCTCGGGAATAGTGCTTGGTCATTAATTGTTGATGTCTCGAACTTGATAATGAGGGGAGGTTCGATCGGAGCCTTCGACGGGAGAGAAGGCGGGGTTTCATCTGCCGTTGTTTTACTGTGAGCTTGTACCTTTGGATTCAGTTTGTTGGCTGAGAGCCTGTCCCGGGTTTCTTCCTGAGGATTTGTAGTGCCGCGACAGCGAATGCTCCTAAGCTTCCCACGATTATGCCGGTGGCAATCCAGCCATTCGTCGTTGTGGGTACTGCTGGAGGTGCTGTTACGTCGTAGCCGAAATAGCTTCCCGAGTTATCGTTCACACCATTAATGCCATTGCCGTTGAAGGCCACAATATAGAATGAGACATGGCCCCCGCCCGCCAGTGCGGGGATCTGAGCAGTGGCCGTGGTGGTTGTGGCATTGTATGAGGCGAGAAGAGTCGTGTTAACCATTTTCCAGTTGTCAGTCGTGTAGATTATGGTCACGTTTCGTACACTTGAGTGCTGATCAGTGACGTTCACCGAGACCCTCACCGGAGCACTGTAGGTTGGTGAAGACGGTTGGATAACAGGGGTTCCGATGACGGGTGGAGAATTGGGGGGTGCATGTGCGGAGAGGGGAACACTCAGAGCTATTAGTGACGCCATTACTAAGCATAGAGAGAATCCGATTTTCTTCATGCTTCGTCCTGCGTGATATGTGCAGATCGGGAACTTACCGCGAGTGTAACTTGTTCCACTGTTTCAAAAGTTCTCCCGAGCTCCTGTAAAGCGGCTACACAGTACCTGCACTGCAGGTCCTATGTTCAGGCCTAGCCACGATTTCTGAAGATCAGGCTGATTTGCTTTAGTTTACACCGCCCACCTCATGAGTTCAGCGCAAGAAAGACTCCATTGCTTAGTTCTCAAATATTGGGTCTCATGATCTCAAGATTCGGGGCGCGACAATGAAAGGGCCTGATTTCACGATTCTCCCCTTCTTCAGCGATTCTTCCTTAGCCTCTTCCATGTCGACCTTCCACGGGAACCATTTTCGCAACTGATCTTCACGAGCAAGAACACATGCATTCATAGTCTTCCCGAGGAGTTTGGCCAGCGCCTCGCGGTACGAGAGGCGAACACGATAGGTTCCTTCACCAGTTCTTGTCTCCCATGTTTGCCAGATGTTTGCGTGCAGATGTTTCTCGGGTTTAGGATCTTCAGCACCGACTATTATCGCATAGTTTTCCAGGTTGATTAGCGAGCGGTGGAACTTTGAATTGTTTTCTTTCCCCAGTAACCCTAGCTTCTTTCTCAACCGGTCCGTCCGGATTGAACCTCGAGCCTCGATGGTTTCCAGCAACTTCCGTTCCATATCAGAAAAGGTCTCGCGTTTTACCGTGGGCTCTTGATGATGTTTCACGATAGGGTCGAGGATTGGCAAGAGCTCGTTTGACACGAAGGTCTTTGTCCGTCTAAAGATTCTAGTAGACAGAATGTCCTCGCTCCCCTCGATCTCGCGAAAGACTTTGGCCACTGATTGGCCGGCTATTTTGATGGACCACCACTCATTCCAGCTGGTAAAGCCTTTCGCCGATGGCTTCCATGGCCTGCCTAGTATTGCGCTGATGAGGCTTGGAAGCTCGTTTCCCCCTAGCGCCGAGACGAGACCCTTATCATGGATGAAGCGATGGATCTCTTCTTGGGTTTTCAGTCGGAGAGATGGTTTTAGCCGGTGTTCTCGGTCCCGGATTTTTTCCGCTTTCTCGATCAGCTGCTTAGCTTTCGACCCGGAAACACCCTAGCATGAATTCTTCGAGCATCTCTACTTCTTGGGTCCTCTGAGCCAGGCTTTGACGCCTAGTTCCTTCTCTTTCGATGACGCTTCGGGTCCTATCTCTTTCACGCCGAGAAAGCGTCTAGCCTCGACCAGAAAGTCCTTCCATGCTGGTTCGTCCTCTAGCAGAATGTGGTTCTTGCTCTCTAGTGGGATGAAGTGGGCTCCCCGAATCAGTGTTGCCAGGTCTCTGCCATCTTCGAATCGGTTCACTTGATCGCCTCGGGTGTGGATAACGAGTGTTGGTACTGATACCTTGTCGAGCTGGTCGAGGACGTCGATTTGAGCGAACTCCATCAAATAGCGCACGGCGGTTTCTGGCGACGTGGATTTTCGCATCAGCTCGTTGAACCAGCTGGCCTGCTCGGGCGTCCCACCGGGGACGAATAGCGACGTGAAAATTTGACGGTAGACAGGGTTGTCTTTTCCCCATCCCGCCTTCGTCAACGTCAGCATCGCAAACCCCTCCTCCTGTTCCGCAGGCGAAGTGTGGATCTTAGACCAGCCCAACGCGCTAGCCCCGTATAGAATTAGATGGCTTACCCGGTGAGGATGGCGAGCAGCATAAGCGATGCTTACCGCTCCTCCCTGAGAGATTCCAAGCAGAGCAAATTTCTCGAGACCTGCCGAGTCCACGATCGATTCTAGATCATGCACCCAGTCCTCGAATGTAGAACTGTTGACGTCGCGATCGGATAGCCCGCATCCCCGATCATCGTAACGGACGTATTCATTGTATCTCGACAGCTCCCTGGTCCAGTGACGAAATATCGGGCTCTCTAGATCGAATTGTAAGTGTCCAAGCCAGTTCGCTGCCTTAACTAACGGTGGTCCGTGACCCAGTGTAGAATACGCAAGCCTGACGCCGTCCTTTGTCTTGCAGAATCTGATCTTCTGTTCCAGTTGAACTATCTCACTCGGGTACTATTTCTCCTAGACGGTTTAAGATTGCTAATCGACATGTTTCCGACTACTTGACAGTGTGAAGCTCCAGGCTCATGTCAATTGCCTTGGCAGAGTGAGTTATCGATCCTACGGAGATCACGTCCACGCCAGTCTTGACGTAACTCGCGAGATTATCCCGCGTAATGCCACCGGACACTTCAACCAGAACATGGCCTCGAAGCTTTTTGGCTTCCAGCAGGTCCAACGACTTCCTTACTTCTTGCGGTGTCATATTGTCCAAGAGGACGATATCGGCTCCAGCAAGCGCTGCTTCCGCCGCCTGATGAGGGCTAGTTGCTTCAACCTCTATTTTCTTGGTGAAGCTCACTTTGGCCTTCGACTTTCGAACAGCCTCGGTTATCGAGCCGGCCAGTTCGAGATGATTGTCCTTGATCAAGACAGCATCGTCAAGTCTGAGACGGTGAGTATCGCCACCTCCCAACTCGACTGCTCGTTTTTCGAAATATCTTAGACCTGGAAGGGTCTTTCTCGTGCAGGCGATTCTCGCCGAACTTCCGTTCTTCTTTGCGGTGCTGACAAGTTCAGATGTGGCAGTTGCCACTCCGGACATGTGAGATAACAAGTTCAACAGCACACGTTCAACTTTCAGAAGAGAACTCCCGGAACCATTCACTTCTAGAATTACGGTTCCTGCCGGGACTTCCTGTCCGTCCCGGACCCGGGATTTTCCCTGGCAGTCTAGGAGTTTGAGGAGGATGATGGATTCGGACAAGCCTGCGATTACGGCTCGTTCTTTACAGACTACCTGCCCAGTGGCCTTTGTCCTAGAATCAACAAGAGCGTCAGTTGTAATGTCTCCATGGCCGATGTCCTCATCCAGAAATTTCTCTAGCGTTTCCTCGATCCACATCGTTAGAAACTCCTTGCTCTAGCTGAGAGGTTGAATATTCTTCCGATCACTTGACGGAACGATCTCCACTTCTCCGTTTGGAAAGCTCTTGTCGAATGCGCCGTGTTGGAGGTGCCAGTCGAGGAAGACTGCGAGAGCGGCGACTTCGCTCATCGGCTGGTTCGTCACCGAGACGTTCCAGTCTGCGAGCTTGAAGACCTCCCCAGGCATTTTCTCTGACCCAACCACTACGAGTACGTCTTTGTCAGCCTCATCAATCTCCCGGATTACGCGAGGCAGCTTCAGGCCATAGGCGGTCAGATGCACCACTTTCCCACCCTGGTCCTTCCAGTCTCGAATGGTTTTCCTCCACGGTTTGCCTGATTCGATGGAGAAGTTTCCGCCGAACCTTTTCCCAACTTCCCTGATAGTAGCTTCAACCGTCTTATCCTCCTTATCCGCTATGATTACGCCGTCAGCGCCGAGCGCGCGAGCGGTGAGACAGACATGCGTCGTAACCCTCGAATCCCTGAAGAACCTATGCCCGATACGGAGCACTACCAGCCTTGCCATGATTACGAAGGGGTCTCTAGAGCCTAATACATTAAATTGGAGAAGCGCACAATATAGGGTGTCTACGAGGGATTTTTGCGAGTATGGGGTCTAATCATGATGATCTTGCACGACTGGCAAGCTTCTTCGGCGGCCAGGAGGCTCTCAGCGTCGTACAAGCACTATCCGACGCTGGAACAACCACCGATGATATTATCGCAGTAAACGCGAACGTCAAGCTCAACGCTGCCCGCAGGGTTCTCTACAAGCTCTACAACCACGCCCTGGTAACTGTTGTCAGGAGCCGTGATGAGAAGACAGGCTGGTTCATCTATCACTGGAAACTTCAACCAGACCAGCTGGACGCTTTTGTCAGAAGCAGGAAGAAGAAGGCGTTGGAAAAGATGCGATCCCGCCTCGAATATGAGAGGGGGCATAGCTTCTTCATGTGCAAGGGATGCCTCACCGTCCGGGTAACCTTCGAGGAGGCCATGGAGTCCGCGTTCCGGTGCAGCAGCTGCAACGGCCAACTAATCAGCGAGGACAACAGCAGAACAGTCCAGGTCTTAGAGGATCTTTCGAAGAAGATAGAATCCGAACTCCAAGAACGGCCAGCAGCATTTCACCCTGAAAAGATCTGACCTTTCCGGAGAAACAGCAAGTGGTAGAGGAGTGGCAGATCGCCACTCTTGCCGAGAAAATTCCCCCACAAATACTCAAGCAAGGCTCACAGTTCATCGCTAGAGCCCTCACCGAGAAAGCCAAAGGCCTCGAGATGGAATCGGACTTTGGGCAGCAAGGACAATGGCTCCAGGTTAGGGCAAGAGGAGAAGATGCGGACGCGTTTCTCAACCTCCTCAAGCAAGAATACGGTGAAGCCTCGGTCTCCCGTGCACGTCTAGAAAAGTGGGACGTCGTGAGAGGTTTCGTCGCGGGCGCCGGCCGAATCGGCTACGGGGTCTACGTCGACATCGGAGTCCAGGATCCTAGACCGAAAGACGCGCTCTATCCACTCCACAGAATGCGGGCACAACTAGCCGATGGAGAGCCAAGATCCGCTAGAGAAATCCTTGACACGAATGCACTGGTCGACTTTGTCCCACTGAACATGATCGTGACTGAGCTTGAAGGCGAGAACATCACAGTTGAACTAGATGATCAAGCTAGGGAGAATCTTGTATCGTGGAGAAAATATCCCTTTGACAGAGTAATAGTCGTAGGAGCCGACAAAGCCTTCGTGGAGAATGCTGTGAGGGCTTCGGAGCTGCAAAGCGACGTTGTGAGAGTGGAGAGTCTCTCTCTATTTGTCCAATCAGTCATATGCAAAATCGGCACCGAGGCGCCGGGAGTGATTGCGAAGATCGGTAATCGGCTCAGAGGGGTAGGCTTGAAGTCCTACAGAACCTCTGTCAAACTCTAGATTTCGTCAAAGAGTATTCTCGTCTACGGGGTTGCCGAGCATCGAGTTTTCCATAGAGTCATGAGCAATCTCTATCAAGCCGCCAGTACTACGTCTCTTCTTCTCGCGTCTCTTAACCGGCTTAGACCCCAAGATACAGCACTCCGGTGACTGCGAAGGTCTGAGGATAATAAGCTGATTTCACTCCTCCAGTATTGACCTGAAGGAACGCGGAAGACTCTGGTAGAGATCTATATCCAGTCAGGAATAATTCTGGTGTTGTTCGTATTTTCGACCGTGGTTCCAATGTAGCGGTCGCTGTACTTTTGACGGCCATCTCCATGGGTCCCGAGACCCACCGCAATGTCGAGGACCAAGAGGATGAAGGCTATCTTTGAGACGTTTCTGACAAGCGAAGACCAAAGGTCTACGCGTTTTCCGTCAAGTCGCGCCACCCTCAAACCCATCAGTTCCTTTCCGATTGTGCGCTGGAACAGTGCGTCTGCGAGAACAAAATAGGCTAGAACGATCAATGGTGCGATTCCCCCCAGCCAGAACCCCCAGAACCATGCAAAAGGAATGTCTGGCCGGAAAAAAATCGTTGGGAGCGCAGGGAGGGCCGCGATGAGTAGGAGAAGATAGGTTGCACCCGATACTGTGGCCACGTCGACGATGTAGGCAATAACCCGTTTTGCCCAGTGATCTTGGAATGCCCTGTCATCTTTCAATCGTTCGAAACCGGTCTGGACCCCTGAAGCCGTTGTTGTACTGGGCTTTGCGGGTGCTCCGCAGCTATGGCAGAAGGAGGAATTCTCGTATAGTTGAGCGCCGCATCTCCAGCAGAAAGCCATTGGTCACAGTCACAGATAGACCAGGTAATCTGCTATATCACTATGCGGGTTCTACAGGCCATTTTCGGCTGTCTTTTGGAGCAGGTGCGTTTCGATGAGGGTTCGGAACTTCTTGTTCTTCGTCATCTCGTCCGCGATCGTATCGTCTTCCCTGCCCTCCCGGTTCCAGACAATATATCGTGCCTCTCCTCCACGCGAGAGCTTTGCGATAAAATAGGGCATGTAGAACAGTTTCCCGTCGAGAAGTTCCAGCTTGTCGAGATCAAGCTTTGCCGGGAGTCCGAGCCCGTCGGCGAACATCTTCCATCGCAACAACTTCGTCTTTCTCAAGAACTCAATATTCTCCTTCAGGCTTTCTCTCGTCGGACTCTCCTTCGGGAGAGCCTCGTACTGTTTCGATCTCTCCTCTGACTGGACCTCATAATCTCTAAGGAGGTTTGTGAGCTCAACCAACCGCTCACTTACCAGAACGGTGGAGTCGATTCCCATGATTATCGAGCTAGAGTCCAGTTCCATATCAGCGAGTATTGGAGTCAGCTCTGTCAGCCTGGGATCGAAGCCGAAGTTCGCCTCCCGCAAAGCCAACACCGTTGACCGGCCCTCGCTCATCACCATCTGCTTTGACAACAGCCCCCGTTCCGCCGGAAACCGATAGGTGAAATCTAGATACGGCAGAAAGATCTTCTTAGCGAATACAACCCTCTCTTCCGTTCCACCTAGGATGCCTTTCTTAGCCCGTTTCCTGTCAGTGTCACGGAGGAAAACCTCTTCCGGCACCACTAGTGGGACAGCTTTGACGGTCAATTTTTCTGGCGCCGCTCTCTCTTTCAATCTCTTTATTTCTAAAGGTTCCAGCGGCCCACGATGATAACTCATCAACCATCTGGGACTGAGAATTCCGGATTCTCCCTGATCGAAGATCTGGTAATAGAACTGGCGCGTCTTCAAGCTTGATATTACCTGGAAAGCGTCAGCGCCAAGCGAAAGACCTGTCCGGACCCTTTCAATATCCTGTCTGGTTGATAGGTTCCCGATAAATCGGAAGTTTGCGTTCGATATGACCTTGTAATCCACATCCACAGGATTCTGGGTCGCCATCACAATTCCAAGACCAAAGGCCCGTGAGACATGGATGAGATGCATCAGAATCTTCTTTGAGGGAGGCTCACGGATCGGCGGACAGTAGCCATGTATCTCGTCGAAGTAGAGGAGATATTGTAGAGTCTGAGTCCCCTCCTGCCTGCTGATCCAGTAGAATAGTTCTTGGAGGAGGTATTCGACGAAGACTTGTTTTCCTTCCTCGCTCGGAATAGTGCGAAGATCGACGATGTTGATCGGGGTTCGTCCTTGAGATTTGTGGAACCAGCGATCGAAATCCGGCGGCTCACCAAGGAACCAGGCTCTCGCAGCCGCATCCGTGACCAGGACATTGAGGCGACGGGAGAGCTCACTTCTCTCGCGTTTGCTGATGGCATCATCGAGAGACAGCATGCCAAGCTTCTCGAACGGCGGGTTAGACACCAGCTCGATCAGCTTCTCGATTGTAAGCTCGCCTCCAGTCTTCCACTCATCCTCCAGGATCGTGGAAATCAGCGAGCGTTGGACCTTTCCATCTTCTGAATACCCTGCCAGACGAAGGAGGTTTGAGGCCTTCAGCTCAAGCATATCAAGCGCGAGGCTAGGATCTTCGCCCATCCTCCTCGCGAAATCTTTCGGCGGCGTTAGCCTCGGGCTCATTGAGACGGGGAGGCCTGTGCTTGACCGGGGAGTATAGATTCGGACATCGGTCGTCTTGACGAAACGGTTTAGCTCGTCATCGTCCCGGCCCAAGGCTTCGTAGCTGTCACGATACTGGACGACAAGCTCCTTCGAGTAGTCTTCCGGGGTTTTGCCGAGAAGCTTGGCCTCGTTGTCTGAGAAGGGTCTGAAGCTGAAGTTCTCGGAACGAATAGCCAAGCATCCGATGTCCCCCTTCGGATCTATGGCGAGGATCGGTGTTCCTCGGCTAGAAGCTTCTTCCATTATCGATTTGCAGAGGACTGTCTTCCCGGACCCCGTTGCTCCGAATACGACGGCGTGTTTGGTTAGACTGCTGGGGTCGACGGTGAATGGCTTCCCGTCACCTGTTCGTCCTATCAGAAGCTTCGCCATGTTCATCCGTTCTAATCGGTTTTCAGAATAGTCTGCGTGTTGCTCTCGGCCCTTCCTCATAAGCCCGAAGGCGGGCCAGATGTTCACTTTGTAACCGAAGAATGTCTCGGAGAAGAGATCTATTGCATCGGGGTCATAGACGGAGGCATCGGCGCTGGCGGCGTTGGCGGTCCCCAAGCTTGCTGGGGAGGCATCTGCGACGGGACCTGTTCCGGAATCGAGAAGAACGCTACGATCTGAAGGATTGCCGCGATGAAGAGTATCACAACGCCGACAAAGACGATTAGCGTGGCGGCTCCGATGAGGAACAGAAGACCGCTGGTGTGAAACATGTCAACTCTCAATTTCAACGCTATCGCGTCATAGCTTTTCTTGAGGAAAACGGTCGAGATCAGAATACAAACATACAAGATAACAAAGGCCAGGATCAAGAAGCCCAGTGCGGCAAAGAATCCGGAAGGTAGAGTGGTCATTCCAGGCGTGAAACCGCGGAAAGAGCCGATGAAAGACGCGGCTGCGGCGAACGCGACGGCTGCTGCTATGATCGGTCCTATGATTGCGAGGATGACAGAGTATATCATGGAGCTAAAGATTGCGTGGTCTCCGACCTTGTCGGCAATATTTCTCACGGCGATAAGCATCAGCACGAGTCCTACTATCAGCAAGCCGATTCCCGCGTTGTAGGGAACCCAGAACAGTAAGCCGGAGAGCAGGGCGAGTATGGCGCCTATTCCGCCAAGGTTCTTTGCTTCGCTCAGTGAAGCCATGAACATCGACCCCGTTTCTAAGTAAATAATGCTTTACTGACGGCGCAGCAGAGGCCGCGCCTTCTACTTGGCCTCAGGTTCCTTGTGCCGCACCAATGCTATGTCGCCGAGTGTCAACTCTCTCGGCCCGGCTTGCCTAACTGGCACGGTAGTGATCTCAAGTTCTGTTCTAGGCGCGAGCAGTTTCACCCGTAGTATGTGCTCCAGTTCTTTCGTCAACCTCATTGTGGGGAGTATCTTGCCCAACTCGATCTTCTGGATCACCGTGAGCTTCTCCTTAGCCTTGAAAGCAAGATCCGTCTGCGACAAGCCTAGCTTCTCTCGACCCTCTTTTACGATCTCAGGATAATTCTCGACGAGATCAGAGTCTTCAACGGCTTTCGGAAGGCTCTCTATTGGGGTTCGGGTGTGGGACGACACTGTTCCAGGTCGGGGTGTTCTCGGTCTTCTTTCGGGGAAACCGGGAAGCTCCTTTCCCAGGCTGGAACATTGCTGGCAGACGATCAGGGTTGCGCCTTCAACAAGAGACCGGCCGGGCTTCCCGACTATCTCGCTCCCGCAAACCTCACAGTACAATGGTTGCTACAAGACCTCGCGGCGGAGAAACAGTAGAAATAGGCTCCGACCAGGCTTAATTAGCTATCGGAACTAGGATGCCCCTCGAACCTGTCAAACCCCAACTTCACGAGCTGCGACGGATCCGGGCTGTAGCTGCCTACCAGTTTGGAAGGGGAGCCGAGAGAGCGTTTCCTCGATCATTACTAATCGTGCGGTCCCCGAACACTCACAGAATACGCCACATCTACAATGATGGAAAGTTATTGGCCACGTACCGTCCAAAAGACGGACTCCTAGCCTTGACTGTCAATGGCGGCCTCGCCCTCAAACGTGTGTTCAAGGCTCCGAAACTACGGGTCAAAGTCACTCCTGGGGTAGAGCCATTCATCCGCAAGGGTGGAAACGTGTTCGCGAAGCATGTGATCGGCGTGGACCCTGAGCTACGGCCTGAAGAAGAGGTCCTAGTGGTGGACAAGAAGGACCGTTTGTTGGCTGTTGGAAGATCCTTCTTCAACGCGATAGAAATGCAGAGCTTCAAGATCGGAGTAGCAGTAAAGGTCCGGCATGGAATCGCTGATTCCGAATAGACTTAACAATCACTGGAAAGGTGGAAGAGATTGATTTCGTCATGATGCGTCGTGGAAAGATCAACCCCCGCGAAGCAAACAGAATGATGCAGCGCATGGGCATGCAGGTCCAACAACTAGACGAGGTCACGAAGGTGATAATGGAAACCCCGACCAAACGGATCATCATCGACAATCCCGAAGTCGCTACCGTGACAGTACAGGGACAGACAGTCTATCAGGTCGGAGGCGGAACCGCGAGAGAGGAAGGAATAGGGGGAGGATCAGATGAGGACGTGAAACTTGTCTCGTCACAAGCCGGCGTCTCTGCCGATGAGGCGGCGAACGCGCTGCGGCAATCAAACGGTGACCTAGCACAGGCGATCATCCTGCTCAAACAGAAGCACAAGCCCTGAACGTCCAGTTGACTATCCAGGCGACCCTATGCTTCATTCTACATGACAACAAGGTTCTGCTGCTGAAAAAGAACCCCGGGCTCTTCGGTGCTGGCAAATGGAACGCGCCAGGTGGAAAACTGCAACCCAAAGAGGATGCAGTACATTGCGCTGCAAGAGAGGTTTCCGAAGAGACTGGACTAGAGGTCGAACAGCTGCGAGGGATTGGAACACTCGTTTTCTTCAAGTATGACAAACGAGAAGATCCTGACTGGATCGCGCACGTATTCCTCACGAACCAGTTCCACGGGACCATCAAGGAAGGCAAAGAAGGCATTCTCCGATGGTTTCCGATCGACCAGCCTCCCCTTGACGAGATGTGGGAAGACGACAGATACTGGTACAGATACGCGGTCGAGGGGCGGAGCTTTCGTGGAGATTTCTATTTTCGAGGAGATTTCGAGAAACTAATCGATCACAAAATCAAGCTATTCTACCCGCTTGACTATTAAGGAGACGAGTTGACTCGGAGACGGTTGAGAGGCGTACCAGATTGCGGCTAGTCGAATGTGTCCCCAACTTCAGTGAAGGTCAAAGAAAGGAGGTCATAGAATCCATTGCTGACGCGATAAGAACGACCCCTGGCGTCACACTTCTCGATGTGGAATCGAACCCGGACCACAACCGGTCCGTGATAAGCTTCGTCGGCGAACCGGGACACGTGAAAGACGCTGCTCTAGCCGCTAGCCAGAGAGCGATTGAGCTTATTGATCTGAGACACCACAAAGGCGAGCATCCGCGAATGGGCGCTGTTGACGTCATCCCCTTCGTCCCAATATCCGGTGTAACCATGGACGACTGTGTTTCTCTCGCCCGTTCTTTCGGCCAGGAGTTTGCCGAGAAATTTCACGTGCCTGTCTTCCTATACGAGGAAGCGGCCACTACTCCCGAAAGACGAAACCTCGCCGACGTCCGGGACGGAGAGTTTGAGGGCCTCAGGGAGAAGATTGGCAAGGACTCTGCGAAGAAGCCGGATTTTGGTCCGGAGAAGATCCATCCTACTGCGGGAGCGACGGCTGTTGGAGCCCGAGAGATACTGATAGCCTACAACGTCAACCTTGGAACGAAGGACCTAGATGTCGCGAAGAGGATAGCGCATCAACTACGAGCGAAAGACGGCGGCCTCGCCTTCGTGAAGGCTCTCGGGTTTGAGCTGAAAGAGCGGGGGATAGTTCAGGTCTCTATGAACCTCACGAATTATCGCAAGAGCCAGTTGTTCAAAGCCTACGAGCTGGTCAAGATGTTCGCCGACCGCTACGGGGTGCCGGTTGTCGGGAGCGAGATCATTGGGCTCGCACCAATGGAATCTCTTGTCGACTCGGCAGAGTTCTATCTCCGATTGGAGAATTTCAGCCCGGACCAGGTCCTAGAGAGGAAGCTCTTCGCGCTACGAGCTTCAACATTGACCGACCAGAGTTTGGCTTCGTTCAGTGAAGAAGTAGCCTCCAAGAAGGCAACTCCGGGAGGCGGAAGCGTCTCCGCATACATAGCCGCGCTCGCAGCGGGTCTCGTCTGCATGGTTGCCAGAATAACGCTGGGAAAGAAAGAGGCGCCGCCTGATGTAGAGAAGCTCAACGAGGTGGTGAAGGAGGGCGAAGCTCTGCGCCAGAAACTTCTACGCCTTGTCGTCGAGGACACCGAAGCCTTCGACACGGTAATGAAAGCGTTCAAGCTATCGAAGGATCAACCGGAGGCTCGCAAGAAAGCGATAGAAGAAGCAACCATCAAAGCATCCGATACCCCGCTGTCAACCCTCGACTGTTCAGTCAGAGTCTTGCGGCTGGCTCGCGAGACTGCGGAGAAGGGGTCCACTAATGCGCTTTCTGATGTGGTGACTGCTGTCTCGGCGGCACGTGCGGCCATCGAAGGAGCCGCAAGCAACGTACTGATCAACCTAGCAAGTCTCGATGATCAAAAGTACGTGGAGAAGATCGCGAGACAGGTCTCCGATTTTCGGAAGGAAGCGGCTCAGCTGGAAGAGCGGGCTGGAAAACTTGTCGAGTCTAGGATGAAGTATCCTAAGATTCCAGCTTGATGAGCCCTGTCCTGTTGTCAGCCCAAACCATCAGCGGCGCCACCAGCATTGTCAGCTCGTTCCCTTCCTTGGTCAGATGGTATTCTACTCGTGGAGGAATTTCGGCGAATGCTTGACGCTTAACCAGTCCGGTTCGCTGAAGATCTTTCAAGACCTCTGTCAGTGTTTTCGCGCTTATTCCTGGAAGTTTTTCGGCCAGCTTGTTGAATCGTAGGGTTCCGTCGTTTCCTAGTAGTGCTAGTACGCAGAGGGCCCATTTTTTGCCGATGATTTCGATTATTCCTTCGCATGGGCATGGGCACGTGCAGCATGGTTCTCCTTCTACTAGCCTAACCATAGGGTTACCAAGTTACGTAACAGAAACTTGACTGCTTAAATACTTTGCAATAGTAACTAACGTTACTTACAGAGGTGAAGTATTTGGACGATTGCTGCCCGTGCTGTTGCGGATGTTGCGGGCCACATGCTAAGGGAACGCCTTAGCCAAAGCCTTGCAGCTTACCGAATTATCGTCCGTTTTTCTTCTGAAACTGGCCCTCAACAGTCGGCTACGCCGAGAAAGACCAAACCGCAGCCTCCTTTGAGAGAACGGATTCGGGAATTCTACTTTCTCTCTGGATAATAGCGGGTGAAAAACGACTTCAACAATCTGAGACTCGGCCGATGCTTACTTGATGTCTGTTACTCGCCTTCTTCGAAAATTGAACCTTCGACCACGAACAAGATCAGGAAATGGAGGGTCATTTGCATACTATGATGCTCAGTCGGGTTCACATCTTCTGTTCCGATGGGATGGGTCTGGATTGACGAAATCAGATGAAATAGTGCTCTTCGAAGAAGAAGGGCCTGGGTTTCAGCCGCTTCACATTCAAGGTCACCTAACGCGGCTTTTATTCATGATTCGGTCGGGCGATGTGATCGCAAAACTCGTTTGGGTAGTTCCTGAAGCTCGATGTCGCGATCTTGACAAGGTTGTCTTTTCGTGGGTTCGAATGTGGGAAGCGGCGTTCGGTGGCAGATTTCCTCCGATCGAGTACAGGAGTGAGAACGGGTCATATCTTGGGTCCCTGGGGACGAGCCGGAACGCAAGACATCGTTCAGGACCAACATCAGAGAAGTCTGTTGACTTCGAATAGCGAGGATGGAAGAGTTTACGCTTTGCGGCCCGAGATGATCATCCAATCTGGAATTTCTAGCCCTTCTCTCACAAGACGAGTGCGGTGCTTCTTCCAGAACGAACTCTTGACGTCCCAGCTCTCGAGGAGATGTTCTGCTGCGCGGGCTCTCATGATCGGATTGCTCTTGATCCTCTTGACCCGAAGGTTTCGAAACTCCGCTCGCTTTAGCGTTGACACTACCTGGTCTGGTCTGGGAGAAAACCATTCTTTGGGAGGAGTCTTCGTCCATTTCGGATTACTGTCCGCCTCTATCATTAGCTTCTGTCGACGGTTTCTGGCTATTGGGGAGAGAAATGAGTGGATGGTAAGACCGCCGTGTCTCACAACCCGATAGCATTCCGACAAGAACATGCGCAGCTCGTAGGAATCGATCTCTGGAAGAAACTCGCTAGATATTACTCCCACATACTTGTCGGAGAAATCTTCCCGCAGCCAATCTAGATAGTCTGCTTTGTGCACTTTGACCCGGCGCGTCAACTTCGCTCGAGATAGAGCCTTGTTCAACAGAGTAAGGGTCCTTGAGTACGCGCCCGTGAACTTGTCCACGACGTTGAATCGGTGTCGTGGGAGAAGCTTTGCCAATGGAATGGTCAGCTGGCCTCTTCCACAACCAACCTCTGCGATAATTCCGCTCCGACTCGAAACGAGACTCGCTACCTTTCCAGCAAGATCGTCGTATTGACGAGCGTAAGCGTCTTCCACTTTCCTCGGATCATCAACGATTTGCAGCATGTCGATTCTCACTTGTTTTCTCTTCAAAGGGTTGACCGTCCGGCCTACCTAAGTAGGCAACCATGACATTGTCTCTAGGCGTATGATCCACGAAAGGGGCTTGCATTCTGAAGAAGGTTCTCTTCGGCCAACACCCCCTTTTGATTTTGCAAAGTCACTGGACTTTCTAGGAATGTTTCCTCCCATGCAGGAGGACCGGACCGTGAGCGAGGTCTCGCTTACGAAAGCGATCCGTGTTGGCGGCCGAACGATTGTCTTCCAGCTCAAACCGACCGGAACGATCAAGATGCCTGCTCTGAGATACACTCTCTTTTCGGATCATCCTTTTTCTCATGGGCTTACAGATGTGATACTCGATAGGATCTCCTTCTTTCTAAGTCTCAATGACGATCTGGACCAGTTCTATCGGATAGCGATCAACGATCCCAACTTTGCCCCTGTTCTTCAGAAGCTCTACGGGCTACACCAAGTCAAATTTCTCACACCATTCGAGTGCGCATGCTGGGCAGTTCTCTCACAAAGGAACCAACTGAACGCTGCACGAAAAGCCAAACAGGCATTGCTTGAACGATTTGGCACGAGCCTCGAAGTAAACGGTCACGTTTACAGAGCATTTCCAGAGCCTGGCCAACTAGCTGAGACTTCCAATGAAGATCTGAAACAACTCATCAGACATGAACGACGAGAAGACTATCTCGCCCATATCACCAAGGCATTCACCGAGGTCGACGAGAGATTCCTTAGAACGGGAGAGTATGACAAAGTGGAGGACTGGCTGAAGAACATCAGGGGAATAGGAGAGTTCTCCTCGAGGCTCATAATGCTAAGAGGCCTCGGACGAATGGACAAGCTCGCAGTCGAGAAGAGATTGATCGCCGCAGCAGGCAGAGTCTATGGAAGACCAATGAAAGAACAGAGGCTCCATGTTATTGGGGAGAAGTATGGACGCGCGAAAGGCTACTGGGCCTACTACCTCAGAACAGCAGCGGGACCTTGAGGCCGGAGCTTCTCGCTAACTGCCAGATATTGTAACACTCAACAGAAACACTGGGTTAATTGGCTGATCCTGGGAATTAGTGGGAGTATTCCAGAGCGCGTCAGCTGCATTCATACCGCTTAGCACCTTCCCGAAGACCGTGTACTGCCCGTCCAGATAGTTGTTGTTGGCCATATTGATGTAAAACTGGGAGCTTCCACTGTTTGGGTCAGATGAACGAGCCATTCCAAGGAACCCTCTATCGTTGTGGAGGGAACTGTCTATCTCGAGGGGAACTGTCTGCGAGGAGCCTCCTGTGCCCCATGTTGATCTGTCCGTGTAACCGCCCCTCGTGTTTGGATCTCCAGTCTGTATTACGCCTGGACTGGTTCTGACTATCCTGTGCCAGACGAGATTCGTGTAGAACCCTGATTGAGCTAGACTGACAATGTTCGCCACCGTCTTAGGGGCTGAAGCAGGAAAGAGCTGGACCACGATTGTTCCGTCCGTGGTGGACAATGCGGCCAAGAGTGGTGCTGTTACCATGTTCACTGTGTGTGTCAGGCTGCCACTGGTGCCGGTCACGGTGACGGAATAAGTGCCGTTTGTCGCGGAGGACGCAGTCAACGTGGCGACCCCAGAGCCGGTGATGGTTGTAGGGGTAATCGACACAGTTAGGCCAGCAGAGCCTGTAGCGGTCAGGTCGACGACTCCGTTAAACTGATTCACGGCGGTCACATTGACTTTTGAGGTAGTGGGAGTTCCCGCTCGGACCGCCACGCCTTGAGGAGCCGCGATTATGAAATCTGGGCGTGCCGCTGTTGCGAGCAAGTAAGCATAGTAGCCAACCCCTAGCGCTGCCACTATTAGGACGATTGCGATGAGGTAAGTCCTTCCTCGGCTCTCTCGCTTTCGTGTCTTTTCTAGAACTTTTCGTTTCTGGGCGGAGGGCATGAACTGACTGCTTGGTAGATGGATCTGCTTGTAGAAATATGATTCGGCTAGAAGATTTCTTCCGGAATACTTCTAGAGACTCATCGAGCGATATTCAGTGGAGCAGGGTGTGCCGGTCGCAGCCCACATTTTTCTGGTGGGCAGATCCATTATTACAGAAACGACCGTTTCGTATCTCTCGTACTCTGGGAGTTTCATGTTCGAATGCCTGCAAACAGATTCGGGCTTCCCATAATGGTCTCTCAACATGTTTTTTGCGTCAGAAATTCCCAGTTTTCGTCCGACGCGAACCGAACCGTCCAAGAGCTCCTGTATTCTTCGATATCGTTGGAGAGTCGATAATCGTTCTTCGTCCAAGACCTGTTTGACGCCAAGTATTCTCGGGTTTGAGAAATGGTTCGTGTGCGCCACGGCTCCTCGGTCGGGTCGGAGCTCACAAACCGCTTCTGGCGCAGTTTCAATATCGACTACCTTGCCTGATCTGGCAGTTTTCTGTTGTCCCAGTATGAAATTGGCTGAACAATTTCTTTGACCCTGTGAAATGACCGCCCTCGCGCGTGCGAGGGTTCTGGATCGAAGAATCTCCCAGCATCGGACGTGGAAGGGTTTCTTAAGACGTGCCCAGTCGTCTTTGCTGGAAACTATTCCGTTTATCAGGAGACCTAGTCCTTCGGAGTTTAGGCCGATTTTTCCGCCGACTACTCCTGCTTCTGTGAATGACAGTGTGTCAGGGCCGTTTTCGTTTTTGACCTTGAGGAAGAGTCCTTCGACTTCTGGTATCCAGTCCCAGTTCTGCGCCATGATCAAATGCCCGTTCTCGACCGCTGCGGGAAGCGTAGCGAAGGCTGTGCAGCCGAAGGTCTTGGGCATCGGCTTTAATCCAATTTTCGAGAACTGGCTGTACATCAGCTCATAGCGGACGTTCAATGCGGTGATGTCGAGGATTTCCTGGCCAGAGCCAACGGCCACGCCCTTCATTGTTTCAGCGTATTCCGGGCTGATCTTGTCGATCACGTCTAGGAATTTCGCTGCTCGACTGATTGCTAGATCATGGGAGAGTTCGGTTTCGCTTTTGAACCGACGAAAGTAGACCTCTAGGTTGTCCTCTATTTCTGGACGAGCTTTCCTTCCGTGATCGTATCCTATTTGGCGCGGTGAGCCTTTGAGGGTGAGAACTGGGAGCTTCGACTTCATCCTGATCTATGCCAGGTTCTTCTCGAAAGTTATCCAGCCGACCTCTCGTTTGAAGCCAAGCTTCACGTTAATCCCCAGCATGGGCGCGTTGGTCGAGTCGTTCCAGGTCTTCAGCTTCTCGTACTTGTTGTTCCTTGCGAACTCGATGACCTTGAGCTTCAAAGCGACCGCTATTCCACGTCCCCGATAGTCGCGTACGACTCCCGTTAATCCCTGATAGAGTCCCTTGGGGTCCTTCTGAGCCTTCCACACAGTGCTCATGCCCACGTACCTGTCGCCATCTTTCGCGATCATGTAGCCTTGAGGGACCAAGTTGGGACTTTTCATCTCGAAAGCTGACCATTGCTCGAAAGAGACAGGAGTGAACTGTTCAGGTCGAGGAATATCTGCTGAGACGGCTTGAACCAGAGCATGAAGTTTGGCATAACATGCAGGATCGCTACTCATTTCGTCGGCTAATGTGACGAAGTGGATTCGATGTTGGGACGCTTTGTCCAGATATTTTTGGAAAGCTAAGAGGTTGACCGTGGCCGGGTTGAGACGTGATTCCCAAGCCCTCATCTTCTCATGGAACCCTCGGTTCATGGCGAACTTGATCGGAAACGGCATGTCCTCCCTCACGCCCGTCCAAGATGTGACGGCGCCAAGAACTTTGAAGTCCTGGCTCAGCCGCTCGTAGAGTGCATTCCCAATGCCTTTCCTCTGGTGCTGTGGATCGACCCAGATATCGACCCAGAGCTTCTTTGGATGATACATCCAGGGAATATGTTGACACTGAGCAAACCCAACAGCGTCTTGGACCTCCGGGCTAAAACACGAGTATCGTTTGAAATGAAACTTTGACTTGTCGAGACTCTCATCTTCAAACCGCCACTCCTCCGGTGTCCGGTCGTAATCAGGAAAGATG
>Ga0209761_1000047_pt1 | contig 56028 bp, 58 predicted proteins | sample GraSoi013_1_40cm_4_FD_185818 | JGI IMG/M metagenome (GOLD analysis project Ga0209761, IMG submission 185818) | Grasslands soil microbial communities from the Angelo Coastal Reserve, California, USA - Sample 09_25_2013_1_40cm (SPAdes) (version 2) | ecosystem: Environmental > Terrestrial > Soil >... | reverse complement strand
GTCTCGAGTCTTCATCCATCTTCGACATCAATTCTTTCGCTTCGCTAACACTCTTTGCAACCTTGCCTCCCTGAAGGTCGGGCGCAAACGCTAGAAAGCCGTTCGACGCGAGTCGGTCGCTGAAGCTTTTGAAGAATTCGTTCAATCCCCACCAGGCGTGCAAAACGAGCACTCCTCCTCGGGGCTTCTCCGGCAGCGCAATGTACCCAGTTCCCTTGCCTGTCCCAGTCTTGAACTCGACCATTCGACCTGCCTGCTTCAAAGGAAGTGAACCGCGAAGCTCATCTGTCGAGAGGTTTTATTGTTTGGGGAAGGCAGTAAAGAATTAGCCATCCCCATTCTCACCAGGAGAAATTGGAGCAACCCTAATTCAGATTCAAGCGAAGTGAGAGATGATTGCAGAAAATAATCGATGCTCACATTCACCTGTCTCAACGCCGAGACGATGCCCTCATCCGTTTCGCGCGGATGAACAGCCTACGATACACTCTGGACGAACTGATGGGCACCATGCAGAGGCTCGGGATCGAGCACGGGCTGCTCCTCAGCCCCCCTATGCAAGGAGCCAGCATCCTTCCCAACGACGAGATCATCAGACTCTGCAGGAGAAGCGGCGGGAAGCTCGCACCAGTGATCACGGTAGAGCCCACCGCTAGGGAGGTGAGGGCTGCGATCAAGCTCGCCGAGGAGAACAAGAGGGAGGTGAGAGCCTTCAAGGTCAGGCTTGGCTACGTGAAGGCATCAGTGGAAAGTCCCGTCTTCAGCGGATTCTACGATTATGCCGAGTCGCAGAGACTTCCGGTGCTTTTCCACACCGGGGACACGGCGTTCAGCACAGGAGACCTCGTCCGCGCGCACCCGCTGACGCTCGACGGCCTGGCCAACAAGAGGGAGGAGATGACCATAATCCTCTGCCACTTCGGCAATCCTTGGTTTGAGGACACAGCCGAGCTCATCTACAAACACCCGAACGTCTACGCAGACATCTCCGGATTGACAACTGACCAAGGTGTGTATGCCGAGAAATATTCGGAATGGCTTGCGAGGAAGATCAGCGAAGCCATCTATTTTGCCGGAAACGCCGAGAAGGTCATCTTCGGAACAGATTACCCGGTCACAAGACACTCGGACGCCCTGGCTCTGGTAAAAAAGTTGGACGTTGACGAACGTGACAAGGAGAAGATACTGTGGCAGAATGCACAGCGAGTCTTCAGCCTATGACTCCTCCGGATGCAACCGTGATCGTAGATGTTCCGCGCAAGGAAAGGGCCGGCCTTGAATGGATACTTGAGGAGAGCTTCGAAGGATGGTACCTGATGCATTCAAAACGGACCCTTCGAGACATAGAACTGGTCAGAGCTGCAACGTCCTCAGGCAAGCCCGTCGGGCTGGTCATGCTGAAAACTCTCGAGGAGGGCCTAGGCTATGTCTACTACATCGCGGTTGCAAGGACTCAAAGGAAGAGGGGGGTCGGGAAACTCCTTCTGAATGACGCACTTCGCCTCTTCAAAGCATCAGGTGTGAAAGAAGTGTTCGCGAGCGTTGAAGAGGACAATGAACCTTCCGAGGCGCTCTTCGCGTCGGAGGGCTTTACACCGACGAACCTCGGTGCGGTCTCCAGAAAGCACGGCCGTCTTCACGCACTAAACATGTACCGGGAAATGTGGGTCGTCCCAGGCGAAGTCCTCCTGCGGAGGCCAATCGCCGAGGCCTAGGGTTGTGGACTAACTTAGCCTGACTCAGATTCGCATCCCCTTCATCGTCTCCCTTATCCAGACCACCAAATGGCGATATGCATCGAGGCCCTGCGTCGAGAGTGAGTAGAGTTCCGTGCCCTCCTCGACTATCTTCTCTACAAACCCATGAGAGACTAGCCAGTCAAGATACTCGATGAACCGTGGATAATTGAGACCCACCCTCAATTGGAGATTCGTCTTCTTCATCCGCGGGCCATCGTGGTACAGCTTGTCGAGGAAGCGAGCGAGAACGTAGAGGTCGGGCCGCTCCAAACCTGATCACAGGTTCTGGAGAAGCTCCTTCTTCGAATCCTCGTATCTCGTCTCCTCCTTCTCAAACTCTCTGAGCGCCTCGAACCTGAAGTAGAGATACACGATCACCCCAGCAAGCGCTCCGATGGCCGCGTTTCGGCCAATCAGGGCGACAAGGGCGAAAGCTAGCACCCCGTACTCGAACGCTGAATCCATCTTCCTCTTTCTCGCAACAAGCCTGGCTTGGTGCATCGCATCCATCAGGTGAAGCCCGTCTTCGGACGAGACTCCTCCCTGTTTCATCTTCTTAAGAAGGACACCTAGTTCCGCGAACTTGAATCCCCTTCTCCGTCTGATCAAGTACGTTGCTACACCAGCTGCGGCGCCAATCACTATCGCTATCAGAAAAGGGAGAACGATGGAGCTGATCACATATCCGAATATGAGGATAGAAGTGAGTCCAAGTACCGCGAAGGAGGCGAACCAGACGACCAGGCTCACCACCGCGACGTCTAACCGTGTTTCGCTGACATGCTTCCTGCCAAGGCTGTTGTAGTATTCATCTGCGTCTCGCACGATGTCATCTAGCATCTGGTCAGTGCGTTGGCCAGTTTCTTCCCCTTCTTTTCGCATGATACTACATGAGTAGGATTTTTCGCTAAAAGGCTAACGTGTTATCAGCACGTATCGCGAATACGTTCCATACTAGCTGGTCCACTGCCATCCATACCAAACCGTCAGAACGTTAAACACGAGTCCGACAATTATCAAGAATTTGTCGTAGGCGGAAGGGTACGTTGGCAATCCGATGAGATTGAAGCCGAGAAAGACTATGGCTATGATGATATTGGCCCAGCGTATCAGAGGATAGCTCAGCGTTAGGGATAGGAATACCATGACAATCGGAGTCACCAATAGTATTGCAACTCCTAACCATTGATTTCCTGTTATTTGGATACCCCCGATTTTTCCCGCTGCAAAGTCGCCGCTGTAAATCCGCAGAACATCCCCCAAAAGATATGTCAACATTAGAGCTACCCATGACGCTGAAAGGATTATTCGTACATCTTCCATGATTCAATCACCTACTCGCGAATCATGTTCCAACACTTATGACTACATTTCCCTTTTTCTGTCCAGTATCGACATACCTGTGACCCTCTGCCATTTGTTCCAGCGGATAGCGTCTGTCGATGACCGATCTTATCCTGCCAGCCTCAACCAGCTCCCTGAGCATCGCTAGATCTTCCGCTTGACCTGTTCCTCCAAAAATTACCCTCTTGCTGGTTCTCCGTGAAACCCATGCTCCCCGAACCATATGCGACAGCCTAGGGTTTCCCAAGAGGTAACGCCCATTTCGCTTTAGCGATCTTATGCTGCGTGAAAACGGACTCTTGCCTACCACGTCAAAAATCACATCATAAGTCTCCCCATTTCTGGTGAAGTCTGTTTGAATGCGATCGATGACTTGGTCCGCGCCAATCGACCGTAACATGTCCAGTTTCCCGATACTCTCCACGCCAGTCACTTCTGCCCCATAGTACTTGGCAATCTGTACCGCGAACGTGCCGATGCTTCCACCTGCCCCGTTAATCAAGACCTTTTCTCCGCTCTGCACATTTCCTCTTCTCAGCAAACGCCAGGCTTCAACTCCCCCGACGCCAAGGGTGGCCGCCTCATCATAGCTCATATTGGCCGGTTTGATCGCCAGCACTGCTCCTTCACGCAGGCATGTGTACTCGGCATAACCTCCAAGATGGAAACCGGTCCAGGCGCAAACCTCGTCTCCTCTCCCGAACAGTTTCACACTGTTGCCTACTGACTCAATTTCTCCGGCCAGCTCCTGCCCCAGTATCTTCTTCCTCGGTCCTCTGAAACCAAATCCTAATCGCACAATGGGCTGAGACATCAGAGGAAACTTGAGACTCCGAAGCCCACAGTCCCCGGCTGTTACAGTTGTTGCATGGACTCGTATCAGCACTTCATCGTCCTTGGGGGAGGGCTTCTCTATCTCACGGAGCTGGAGAACATCAGGAGGCCCGTACTTTGTACACACAATCGCTTTCACACGTTTCCAACTCCCAGTTTCAGAGTTGTTCCGGTCAGCGGCTTCCCTCTTTATCCTTGCATCAGCAATCCCCCGTTGGCACGGCGAAAAAGCAAGGCTCGACCTACAAGGTCAGGGGTCGAGTTCTATCTCTGGGCTTAGCTCAAGGGTGAACCCGCGATACGATCTCCATCTGTTTTCCAGCCTATCCCTTTGGTTTCTCTTCCGCGGTTAGGAACCCGAGGATCGCCCTGTTGACCAGATCCGGTTTCTCGGAAAGCAGAAAGTGCGTTGTTCCCGGAATGATGCACAGTTGCGCTCCCTTAATCGATCTAAACAGCTCAAGGGTATGTTCTATGGGAATCGAGTCCCTATCTCCGGCCATCACGATTGTAGGAGCGCTAATCTTTGCCAATTCTTCGCCAGCAATATTGGGCTCGTTGAGCCACAACCTCTTCGTTTTCTCTAATACCACAGCGAAGTGACTGAACCCGTCGGGCGAGATTTCCTCATAGCGCCTCACCAGACCCGGCATAGCCTTCCTAAAAGATTCTGGTGTGAGCGATCTGATCCAGTTCATATCCTGTGGAGATTGGGAGTTGGCATTGAAGAGCCCGCTTATGGAGATAAGGCGTTTGACGAGGTCTGGCCGCGAGATAGCGACTAGGAGAGCGATGATGGCGCCGTCGCTCCAGCCCACCAGGTTCGTCCCCCCAAGTTTCAGCGCCTCAATGAAATCAATCGCATATCTAGACATCGTGTCAAAACTGAACGGTTCATCGGTATCGGCGGTATGCCCGTGCCCCGGCCGTTCGAAGGCAACTACTCTGAAATGTTTCGCCAGCGCAGAAGTCTGCGGAGAGAAGTCTTCAACACTTCCGAGCCCTCCATGCAACAGGAGCACGGGCTCTCCTGTCCCTGAAGTCTCATAATAGACTCGCGAGTTCCTTATCCGAAGATACCGCCCGGTTGCTTGCACAGAATTGCCAAAGTCAGCGGTCTAGTTAAGCTCAGTTTGATAATCAGTCAAACAGGTCTTTGTGCTTACTCGAGTCCTTCACTTCACCAATTCGTATGTTACGTGCGTAACTTCTTTGGATGCAACTGATTCCTTGATCTTCACGTTGACGTTCTTGCTCAACCCCGAAAAGAGTGATACACCATGGCCGAAGAACAATGGCGAATAGTGGATCGTAAACTCGTCAACTAACCCAGCATTCAGATATTGTTGGATGACGTTAGCTCCTCCGGCGATTCGAGTGTCTCGGTTCCCAGCAGCTTTTCGAGCCTGTCCAAGAGCACTCTCAACACCATCATTCACGAAGTGAAAAGTGGTCCCACCCGGCCTTTCCCAGGGCTTGCGCACTTGGTGGGTCAAAACGAAGACAGGTGTGTGAAAGGGCGCTTCTTCGGGCCAGAAGCGTTCTCCCCCGTCGAACATCTGCTTCCCCATAATGCTAACGCCAGTGCGCTTGAAGGTTTCTTCCAACATACGATTGTCATGGCCGGTCTCACCGCCCTCGCCAAGCTTGAGGTTCTCTCGGAAGAACCGTTGCTGGAACACCCAACTCTGCAGCTTCGACCATAGACTCAGCCATTGCTTGTACTCCGGGTCGGCTGCGTGGGCCAGATCCATCCCTTCAGGGGAAATGAATCCGTCGAGAGATGCAGCAACATCGAAAAACAATTTGGCCTTTGGCATTTCATTTCCCCCTCTCATCTTTTCCAGATTGCCCTTTGGTCTATACTTTGGAATCTTCGATCTATAGCTCAGCTCAGCGTAGTCATTTTCATTCTTACGCCGCGCTCGGCCAACCGGTCTAGCACAAAGTGGAAGAGCCTATCGTTCTGAGCGATCCTTTCGGGAGTAACGATTCCGGTCTCTTTGATCTCTCTGCGTCCCATGAGTAATGCGACGGAGGTGCATGGGTAGGCTGTCGTCCGGGCCATTGCCGAGACTCCTGACCGTCGGTTGTAGTGGTCGAGAAGCTGATATCGGAGATGAGTTTTGTTGCCGTGGGAGAAGCCCTTGACGTCAACCCTCAAGGCCAGAAAGTCCTCGGGCGACCCCTGTGACATTGCCGGGCGAAGGAGTTCTATCGACAGCTGCCGAGGCTCGACCTCAACACCTCCGATCCTAACCGGATTTCGATCGAAGAAGCCCAGGACCCGGAGCGTCCGCATCATATCCGCGTGCCCCGGATACCTTAGCGTGAACTCGTGCATCTCTCTGGTTTTTGGATAACTTCTCGGAAGAGAGCCCAGACCATCAGTGAGAAAATATTCCAACCGGCCAACCCCGGGGAAGCTGGTAACACCACGTCCAGACAACGCCTCAAGCTTCTTTCTCTTACCGTTGTCGATAACCTGTACAGGTCGAGAGTACTCGTTCACAACATCCTCAAGCGAAAACACAATCCGATAATTCAAAGGAGGTTCAGGCTTCTCCGGAAGACCACCAACAAAGATCTCCACTGATTTCATCTGGTCCAGCTTCCTCGAAGCATCACCAACGCACATGTTCGTGAAGCCCGGTGCTACACCACACTGAGGCACGACCCGACAACCAGCCTCCTTCGCCCTACGCTGAAGCAGAAAGGAGTCCCGCGGAGTATAGGAAATGTCCACAGTATCTCTCCCAGCCTTGACCGTTTCACTCATCAGATCAAATCCAAGACGACCGGGCAGGGCACCGCAAACAAGGTCGACCTTCTCTAGAATACCATGAAAACGCGTCTTTTGCGATATGCTCAGCTTAACAGTCTCGATCTTCCTAGTGACCCTTTTCCTCAAGAGTTTCAAGTTCTGAGAACTGGCATCCATTGCAACTACTGAGTCAACCTCGTCTGATCCCGCTAGGTCCCGGGCGATCTCCGATCCAACTTTCCCGCATCCCACAACGAGGATTCTCATACCCAATCTCTTTTCACCGAGAGGAAAACTGCCTCAAACCGCTGGTCTCCGAGGTAGAAGGTAGGCTCCCCTGCCAGAGTGGTAAGTTGAATGGGTCTTCACGTCCACGAAGAGTGGCATCTTGTGAGGCCTACTACTAGCATCGCTTAAATCTCATGCTGCACGACATTAGTCCGAGAATGACAAACGAGGTTTCCCCCGTGTCTTGCGTCCAATGCGGCATCGACCTAGGTTTGGCCCCGCCCGGTGCACTTGTCCGGTGCTGGAAATGTAGCCAATGGATTCAGGTGCGGGAACGAACTCTTGAGCTTGGTGAAGCGTTGTGGCGGGAGTAGTCCCACGTCCAAGTTTGTCGTATCCCCAACTACCTTCCCAGGCATTCGCTGGGGCTTCCTAAGCAGGACGAAGATTCTGAGAAAACGCATAGCAGACTGAGATGGGCGAGGGGGGCCTAACACGGGTCGGTGCTTAGGGAATCCCTAGGTCCATCTCCTCTTTTCTCCAACAGTTGTAGCAGGGGAAGTATGGTCTACTTCTCAACTCAGAAGGTCAAGGATTGGAATCCTCGGCGTAATCGTGTTAATAATAGACTAAACGTGTGCATCGGGCTCATCTTCTTTGCTTTAGCATGGGGCGGGGGTCCGGATGGATGGGAGGCAGCTCTATTCGGGACGGGGATTCTAATGATTCTCATCGGAGAATGGGAATCTTATTTTCGTACTTGATTTTCCATTTGACGGGGACGAGAAGTAAGGAATGAAATCTCGGTACTTTTTCTCCGTAAGAACAAAATAGGTCACTCCACGATAGGAATCTCGAGAGACCAAAGCGAAACGACGGAGATCATTGGAAGATTGGGTCAATTTCTCTACCGAATCCAGCCGGTACGACATGATATGCTAACGAGTGGCTCGACTGAGTTCGAATCGCGTATTGTCTCTGAACATTTCAACTACCTGAAACAACTTACGAAAGATGGCGTGGTAATTCTCGCAGGACGTACACAGAACACCGACTACAGCAGCTTTGGAATCGTGCTCTTCAATGCAGAAACTATTGAAGCGGCGCGAGAAGTCATGCTTGCTGATCCCGCGGTGAGGAACAAGGTATTCCGGGCGGAACTGTTCCCTTACAAAATGGCACTATTTGGCCCTGACAACGCCAAACACGACTAGGAAAACATCGCCTTGACCGCGTCAGCAGCGACGCGTGGGAGTAGTGTTGCGACTTTTCTCTTCTTCAGCATGCGAGTGATGATTCTCCCCTGGAAATCCATGTCCCCTTCCTCCTCGATCTCCGCGACATTGTCCCGCAAAACCGTAAACAATCGATCAAGCGTTTCATCGGAGAGGCTAGCGAACAATTTCCGCGCTAGACCCATCTTTCGCAAGTCAGATCCGAACTTGTCTCTCCACTGCGTGTCATAGTTTCTCAGAAATCTTTCAGATTCTTCTCCATTGTGGGCAGCGGCCGAGGCCGCAGCTATACCAGCCAGTTTTCCACAATAACCACCGATGACAATGCCCCCTCCTGTCGTCTGTTTTACCTGTCCAGCCGCATCTCCAACCACGATGAAGCCGGGCGACCAGCATCTCGATATTGGCCCAGCGACAAGCACTGATCCCGATTTTGTCGCATCGACCGTCGCCTTCGGCCATTGCTCTTTGACCAGATCATCCAGAAACCTCTTCACATTGCCCTTTTTCGATGCGAGACCTACCCTCGCACTATTTTTCCCGGTTGGGATGCTCCATGCGAAGAATCCGGGGGCTCTCTTGGACCCGAAGAAAAGCTCCACCAGATCACCCTGTTCCTTCATGTCTACCAGCTCGTACTGCAAGCCCGGCAGGATCTGCGCCCAATCAGGCGACTGAAGACCAGCTTGTTCCGGCAGCCTGCTCCCCGCACCACTCGCATCAATGACAACCTTGGCATGAATCTTGGACCCGTCTCCAAGAGTTAGGATATCGTCGTCAACGGTTCGTTCAAACTTCGAGGCGCGAGCCTTCGCCCGAAGCTCCACACCACCAGCGACAGCCTGCTTCGCAAGAAACTGGTCCAATTTCATTCTATTCAGAATAAGAGCTACAGGTTCTTTCTTCCGAACTTCTATCGGTTCGCCTTGAGGAGGATAGAACTTGGCACCATGAATCAGCTTCTGACTAAAACTAGAATGAGCTTCCAGCCCAAGGAGTCCTAGTCCTTTGAGACTGACAACACCAGAACAGTGGCTAGGTAAACCGACTTGTGGATGTTCCTCCAGAAGTAGAACCCTCGCGTTTTTCTTTGATGCCTCTAGGGCCGCTTCGCAGCCGGCAACTCCCGCTCCGACAGTAACAACATCGTAATGTTCAAGGTGGCTTCCCAAAGGGAAGATCAGTCTTCGAACTCTATCCTAAGCGTTAGACTCTTCAGTTCACGGGCGAGTTTCTTAACAACCTCAAAATCCACAGGATTCCGCCTCGGCCGCCGCCCGTTCAGGATGACCTTCGTCTCCCGGCTCCCATCCGGAAGCCAGATCGTATTAATCGTCAATATCGAGAAGGGTGTGAACAGCCCCTCAAGAAAGTCCCTATCATCTCCCCCCTGGCTGAGAACCTTCACCCGCCTACCGACGCGATCACCTAGATTCTTGGCCAGTTTGGCACCGCTGGCGAGGAACGTGTCCATTCCCCTTCTGTCGACCATGAGCGCCATGATATCGCCCGCTTCCACAGCTTTGTGGAAGGTGACCTCTTGAAGGGTCGGATTCTCTTTTTCCAATTCAGTAATACTACGAATAACCCGGATATCGAGATCCGTAATTTGACCCTTCTTCAGCTTCTCCTCGCACCTGGAGCAGAAGATCCCGCTTTTCACACAGAAGTTATCGAGAATTGTCTTTACCATTGATGCCTCAACCCTTCCCGCTGGCGGAGTGGTAGGGTCGCGTCTGGCTGAGTTTCTCGAACCTTGGGAATCTTGCGCCCAAACAAGCGTTGACCTATCTTAGTCGTCTTGACCCGACTTCTAAGCTAGGGGAACCCCTGCTTCATAAATGCATTACGTTGACCGGTTCTGGCAACTGATCGGCTGCTGGAAGGTGAGATTTCGGTCGGGACCATCCCGGGCAACTTAACAATGCCCTCCCTATTCTTTCAGTTCCATGGACGAGATAGTCGAATTCCAGTCGGCGAGTCAATGGGATAGGTGGTTAGCCCAGAATTATTCCAAGTCAAAGGGGATATGGATTCGGTTTTTCAAGAAGGATTCTGACGTTAGTTCGATAAACACCTCTGACGCGCCGGACGCAGCGTTGTGCTACGGGTGGATCACCGGCCAAGCGAAGCCCTACGATGAAAAATCATGGCTGGGTAGATTCGTGCCTCGGAGACCGAAGAGCATCTGGTCGAAGATCAATACCAAAAGCGCAGAGAAGCTGATACGACAGGGAAGAATGAAGCCTGCTGGTCTCAAGCAGATAGAGGAGGCAAGGAGAGACGGTAGATGGGACCGAGCCTACAGCCCGCCTAGCACAGCGAGACTGCCCCAGGATTTCACTGAAGCACTCCAGAGGAACAAAAAGGGCCTCCTCTTCTTCAAGACGCTGAACCGCACCAACATCTACTCCGTTGTGTTCAGGCTAGAGAACGCAAAGAACGAAGATCTAAGGAAGGCGAAGATCAAGCAAATAATCAGGATGTTCGAGAAAGGAGAAAAGTTTCACTGATGAATCTGTGGAATTCGGTCGCTCAATAATTAATGTTGGCTGCGGCGGTAGCTCGGCTCAGAGGATTAGCCCTCGGTACTCGATTCAAGTATTTTCACTGTTTGAGCATTAAAGTCGAGTACTCGACCGTGCACTATCAACACATGCTGCCTAAGTTCGCCCTCCGAAGTAATAAGCGATGAGAAAGCTGAATCACAAAAAGGACACTCGAATTTCGCCATTCTTTTCCTCACTGACTAGTTCCGGGGGAATCCTCCCTATAAGGGCCAATGCTCGCTAACCGGTTTTTTCCTTACTCAGCTTGTGATAACAGCCAAATACTCATGGAAGTTCTGACCCGGCAACTTCGGAATGGATCTAATGAAACTCTTTGAGTATGAGGCGAAGTCGATCGCGCAAAATCTTGGCATAAACACGCCCAAGGGCGCAGTGGCTTCCACGTCAGAGGAAGCCCGGGATATTCACAAGCGTATTGGCGGAGAGGCGGTCGTCAAAGCCCAGGTTCTCGTTGCTGGACGGGGAAAAGCGGGTGGAATAAAGTTCGCCGCTAAGCCTGACGAGACCCGTGATAGGGCGAACGAGATTCTAAGCATGACCATCAAGGGCGAGAAGGTCAAGAAGGTCCTAATCGAACAGAAAGCTACTGCAAAGAAAGAGCTCTTTGCTAGCATAGTTCTGGATCGAGCAAACCGTTGCCAGACCGTCCTTGCTAGTGACCAAGGTGGAATTGATATTGAAGATATCGCACGGCAAACGCCTGAGAAAGTGCTCAGGCACCGTCTCGATCCTATCTTCGGAATGAGAAGCTACGACGCGCGATTGATCGCTTTGAAGCTCGGATACCAAGGTATCCAGCAAAGCACCTTCTCCGACTTTCTGTCCAACCTCTATCGATTATCCGTAATTTACGACGCCGAGCTCGTGGAGAGCAATCCTGTTATCGAGATGCAAGAAGGCCGTTTCGTCGCCGCCGACCTCAGGGTCATAGTTGATGATAACAGTCTCTTCCGACATCCCGAATTCCAAGAGAGATCAAAAGAGATCAGCGGAGAAGTCACGGCTCTGGAGTCGAAAGCTCGAGACAACGGTCTCGCATTCGTCGAACTAGACGGCAACATAGGCATCATAGGAAACGGTGCAGGACTCGTCATGGCAACACTCGACCTAGTCAAACAATACGGCGGAAAACCAGCCAACTTTTGCGATGTTGGAGGAGGAGCTAACGCAGAACATGTTGCAACCGCTCTCCAGATCATCCAGGGAGCCGAGAAGGTCCGGGCCGTGTTCGTCAACATACTCGCAGGGATTACTAGATGCGACGAGGTTGCGAAAGGAATAGTCGATGTAAAGAAAGTAATGGGTCTCAAGAAGCCGCTCGTCATACGGATGGTCGGAACCAACCAGGAAGAAGGAAGGCGAATACTCCAATCTGCTGGATTGACCGCCATGGATAAGATGGATGAGGCGGCGAGACTCGTCGTGAGTAAGGTGGCTGCATAGATGGCAGTTTTGATGGGGAAACAGACCCGGGCTATTGTGCAGGGAATAACCGGGAACCAGGGCGCGTTCCATACAAGGCTCATGCTCGACTACGGAACAAAGATCGTAGCAGGCGTAACACCCGGAAAAGGAGGAACAACCTCAGTCGGCGTCCCGGTATTCGACACCGTAGCCTCGGCGCTTGAGAAGACTGATGCTAACTCGTCCATAATCTTCGTACCTGCCCCATTCGCCAAGGAAGCTGGGATGGAAGCGATCGACGCGGGACTAAGCCCAGTTGTGATCATTACAGAAATGATCCCAGCAAGAGACTCCATGATCCTCATCGAGTACGCAAGGAACCGTGGGGCGACCATCATTGGTCCCAACACTCCGGGAATAATCACTGCAGGTGAAGCAAAGCTGGGCATAATGCCTGGAGACGTGTTCAAGCCTGGGAAGGTCGGGGTCGCCTCGAGAAGCGGGACCCTAACCTACGAGATCGCGGCCTCTCTAACCCATGAGGGGATTGGACAATCGACCTGTCTCGGCATAGGAGGAGATCCCTTCACCGGACTGAACTTCGTTGACGTTCTGAAACTCTTCAGAGAGGATCCTGGCACCGATACAGTCGTTCTGATAGGAGAGATTGGAGGTTCCGCGGAAGAGGACGCCGCAACCTACATTCGTGATACGAAATATCCGAAGCGGGTCGCCGCGTACATTGCCGGTCGAGCCGCTCCCCCCGGAAAGCGGATGGGTCACGCGGGTGCAATCATAACCGGAACTGAGGGAACCGCTGATGCGAAGATGAAGAGTTTGAGGGAAGCCGGTGTCCTGGTCGCTGAGGTCCCATCCGAGCTTCCCAAGCTCCTGCTTCAGCAGCTTTCACCGTTGCAGTAGCGCCCAGATTTGCGGCAAAGGTCGCAGTCATCCCGGCCGCTTCCTGGGCTTGAAAATTGGGTATTTGTGTTCGAATGCAATCGGAGAAGTTATAGGAAACCATCATCAACGGTTTCTTTGCATAGACCTCCAAATAGGAGCGGTCGTTTGATGGTTAAGAGGATGCTGGCGACGATCCCGCTATTCGCACTATTCCTGCTATTCAGCACCCCGGCAAACTCGGTGCCGACGATGGCTGTGTCCGCCGGATAAGCTCGGGGGAATTGTGGGGGTCTCCTACGACATGAAACCCAAGGGTATTGGTTTACCTGGACAGTTTCTAAATATCAGCAGTATTCTCACAAACAGGGGCTCGACCGGCGCACGGATTGTAGTCATCACGGTGAACTCCTTGTTCGGTCAACATGGTAGCGGGACCCAGTATGGCATGCTAAACTCAACTGTACCAGGTGTAACGATATCAAGTTCGGCTCGGCCCATCGTGATTCCCGCCGGATCCAAGGTTGAGCATGATTTACCGCTATTCATTCCGGATGATGCGCAGCCTGGTGAATACAATGCAACGAGCTGGGCTTACTTGCAATGTTACGATTTAGCTAGCTCCAGCTGGACTGCACTCGAACCATCCTTGACAACTAGCGCGATCCTAACCGTTACCTACCCAATTTGGATGCAATCTGTCACCATTGGGGCAGCAGCCATAGTACTTGCAACACTGGCAGTCTTCATCGGCGTGCGGGCGTCAAGACCGAAGGAACGCCATCCATGCTCAGCGGCCCCACCGTCATACATTTCCTCGGACTAGGATTCGCGGCTGCGTTACTTTCTATTTTGCTCCGAGTTCTCGTTTCTTCCAGCGAAGGTTATCTCCGCGGCAGCGCCTGCATCTGTAGGCGTTGGGCGAGTTCCTTGACCCGCACTTCCTACATATTTTGAAGAAGAGCCTGTGACGTTGCGCAAGCTGCTTCTTCATCACATCAGTAATGGGCATAGGAGACGCAGCACGAGCGTTCTGTCTACAATATATTATTGCCGTTAAACTGACGCCGGAAGAATGGCTCGTCAGACGATGGTTTGACCTTGGCTTTTCAGAGCCTTGGAGAGTTGCCGACTGATCTCCTCGAGATCACCGATGCTTAGTTGAAAGACCCTCTTCTCGGGCAATGTTATAGTCCCCAGGATTGATCGTGCTTTTTCGCGGCCGATCTTCTGGGACAAGAAATGGAGGAAAGAGCTTCTCACAACGCGCTTCCGTTGATTGAATAATCCCCGGACAAGTTCTTCAAACAGCTCCTCGTTCACAGCCGTATTGACCTCCTTAGGTGAGATTCGCAAGAGGATAGAGTCAACCTTGGGTCGCGGTCGAAATGCCGCGGCAGAGATGTTCATGATCGCTCGAATCGCGAGCGAACGCTGTGCAGCGATAGACAACCTTCCGTAGTCAGCAGTTCCCGCCTCGGCGAGAAGCCTCTCTCCGAACTCCCTCTGAAATACGAGAGACGCAAGTTCGAACTTTTTCCTCGTTAGAAAGAGGATCAGCTTCGACGATAGAGCGTAGGGTGGAGTTCCAACCACCTTGTTGAAAGTGGGGAGAGGAGTTCTCAGCACATCTCCCTCGATAACCTCCACCTTTGAACTGTTCTTGAATTCTGACCGGAGATGTGCAGCCAGCCGACGGTCCTTCTCGACCGCTATGACTCGACCCGCCTCCTTCTCGAGAAGATGAGTTACGGTCCCGTATCCGGCTCCGGGTTCGAGAACTGTGTCGGTCGTCGAGAGTTCGGCGTTCGAGACTACCCTTGCGGCTATCCACTTGTCGGCCAGAAAGTTCTGGCCTAGTCTCTTCAGGGGTCGATAGAGAACAGTTGTTGCCACAAGCTCATACTGCCCTGGTGAACAATCGATACTTCGAGTCAGTGCTCAGTTCTTCAATGACTCTCTTCGAGATGATCTTCGGGATGTCGCTGAGCCCTGTTCGTTCCTGGATCTCCTTGTAGCTTGCAAACGGTTTCCTTTCTCTCATGTTGACGATCTGCCACATCGACTTCTTACCAATACCAGGCAACAACTCAAGCGAATGCATCCGCGGCGTAACAGGTTGCGAATTATTGAAGAAGTCCACAAACCTCTTCTCTTGAGTCTTGACCAGTTCGGCTATCAACGGCACGATCTCCGCCTTCGCATTCGCCGTAAGCTGCTCGTAGCTTATTCTAGTCAGAATTCTGTCAACCTTCTCTCTGCGATCACGGCCGATGTATATTCGCTCGTGAACCAGCACCGTAGCGCCGATCTTGAGTTCCGCTTCTAGCAATGTGAAGAACTGTTCACCCATTATCTGAACTGTCGGCACCGCCAGGTGTCTCGATTTCTCCGAGGATCGACCGTAAGGAAGGAAATCTAGAACGTACGCATGCTCCTCGTAAACATGCCTCCTCTGCAGATACTCGTCTTCGTGAATCGCCATGTATAGCTCCCCTCTGTCTCCCTCAGAACGTCTCCAACCGGACAGTGGACTCGCGTCGAGCTCTGCGAGAGTCGTTGAGAATCATTGGGGCTCACTCTGAACCCTGCCTTTTCTCCTTAATTGGGTATCGGTTAGAAGCTTCTGTTGACTAGACGTATCGCTTCATAATTTCCAGAATACCGTTAAGCTGGTCTGTGCTCACGAACCTACCCTTTACAGTCAATACCGCCCTAAGCTCTTCAATAGACTTTGGAAGTGAGTTCACGATCTGGATCGCATCATTCCTATCCAGCTGAAGCTTCGACGACAACTCATCGACAAGCTTCTCACCTTTATCGGCTGGAATCTTCGAGAACTTTCGCGCATAATCGAGAGTGCGGCGCTGGAACTCTCCCAGCTCGTCCTCCTTGACCTTTCCCAGGATCTGCTGCGCCTCCGAATTGGTCACTATTTTTTCTTGGAGAATCTTCCTTGCCATCAGCTCGACTCCTCAACCGGGGTAATATGCTCCGGCCTTGCGATGATGATCCGGGGCGTCTTGGTCCCAGCCACCTCAACAACGTAACTGCGGCCACGTTTCTCCGCAACCAATCCAACCCGGCCGTGGTACCGGCGGTGCGGCATCCCCTTTTGAACTGCTGGGTTGATCATGATTCTGACGGTTTGGCCCGGAGCATAGGGGATAAGCAGTCTTCCAAGGGGTTGTTTGCCTCTGTCCCGGGGTTTCCTGCTGATCAGGGTTCTAGTCTTTGTCCTGAAACCCTTGGAACGTCGCAACAGCCAATTCTCCGGTAGAGAAAGTTGCGGGCGAGGAGGTTCCGTATATATGTTCGCGACATTCCAGTACTTCATGGCCGGGAACTCCGCGAGATTTTTCTTCATACTATCCGGAGAACATCCCACGCTGCCCCTAGCAGAACTCAAGGCCATCCTGCACGCCTACGCGATAGAACACAGGATAGTAGGGAGCTTCTACAAGCTCATCGAGATCGAAGCCGACCGAGGCAAACTGGAATCAATTGCGAGCCGCGGGGCGTATGTTGACGAGATGGGAGAAGAAATGCTTCACACAGAAGACAATCTAGAGAGTATCAAGAGGGAGGTCGAGCTCGCTAATCTGGAACCATTCCTCACATCGGAAGACAGTTTCAGCGTACGAATGCTACGGTTCGGCGGAGTCTCGAAAGAACTCTCGAGAGTCCACCTAGAAGGCTATCTAGGAAAGCTACTCGCGGAGAAGACGGGGGCAAAGGTCGATCTTCGATCTCCAAAGAAACCGTTTCGAGGAATCCTCGCAGGATCCCTCTTCCATCTGGGACTCATCATGCATCAACGCCCGAAAGGGAGTATCCATCGGCGACGCCCCAGAAAGAGGGCTGTATTCCACCCCAGCACAATGCCTCCAAAAATTGCCCGCTGTCTAGTGAATCTATCGGAAGTGAGAGATGGGGAGACCCTTCTCGATCCCTTCTGCGGTGTCGGTGGGATTGCCATAGAAGCCAGCCTTCTCGGCTGTGACGTCGTTGGGGTAGATGCTCTTGCGAGAATGGTTCGATCAGCCCGAAGAAACCTAGCTCACTTCGGCCTCAAATCCTATGGCCTCGTCAGAGGGGATGCGAGGAACCTTCCTTTGCGTAGCGTGGATGCTATCGCCACTGACCCACCATATGGGACTGGGGCTTCAACTCTCAAATCGACAACAAAGGACATTCTGACGAGCTTTTTGCCTCAGGCAAAGATGATCCTCTCATCAGGCGGGAAGATTGTTTTCGCCTCCCCGCTCGGAACAGGTGCGGTCGACTTGGCGGAGTCTCTGGGGTTCAAGGTATTTGATCGTCACGAGCTATACGTTCACAGAAGCTTGACGAGAGAGATTCTAGTGCTGGGAGCAGATTAGATGCCCGCAGGTATCGATGTAATCTTCCTAGGTACTGGTGGCAGTCTTCCCACGAAAGAAAGAGGGCTACCAGCGGTGGCTCTGCGTCGAGATGGAGAACTCTTCCTGTTCGATTGTGGCGAGGGGACGCAGCGTCAGATGATGCACGCGGGACTCGGATTCAACCGTCCCATGTCCATTATGATCTCGCACCTGCACGGAGATCACATTCTCGGATTGCCTGGGCTTCTTCAGACAATGTCCTCCCTGATCAGGGACAAGCCGCTCGATCTGTATGGTCCAGAGGGTATCTCCGCCTATCTAGGCTCGCTACGTCGAACGTTGGGTTTCGCCGCAAACTTTCCCGTGCGAGTCACAGAGCTCAAGCCAGGCACAGAGATAACGAAAAATGCTTACACCATTAAGACAACGAAGGCAACGCACGATATCGTGTGCCTTGCCTTTGCCATTGTTGAGACCGATCGACCTGGCAGATTTCACCCAGAAAAAGCAAAGCGGCTGGGCGTCCCTGAGGGCCCGTTATGGAAGCAGCTTCAGATGGGTAAGGAAGTAACTGTCGACAAAAAGACGGTGAGGCCTCGCCAGGTCATCGAGGAACCTCGTCCCGGCCTAAAGATCGTGTATGCTATTGACACTCGCCCTTCTGACGAGGTGAAAGCGCTGGCAAAAGAGGCTGATCTTCTCATGCATGATGGAGGATTCGCGGAGGACAGACGGGACAAGGCGAAAGAGTACTTCCATTCAACCGCCAGAGAAGCAGCTAGGGTTGCAAAGACTGCAAAGGTTCGCAAACTAGCGCTAGTCCACATCAGCGCTGTCAGCAGAGACGATTCAATTCTCCTCAAGGAAGCAAGAAGCGTATTCAAAGCAACGCTTGTTCCCAAGGACCTGTTGGTCTTATCCCTGAACCGCTCGAAGTAGAGGTGCCAAAACAAGTCTTCGAATTCTATTCTTTTCTTCGTTCTTCCGGCTGAGGGGCGAGCCAATTGATCAATTGTTCCGGGTTATCGGTTTCAACGATCACTTGTATTGGACCCAGAGGCGATTCGCCCTCTGGCGCAGAGAACGATACGTGCCCAGCATAGGCAGCCTGCTTGTTCAGAAAGAACACCAATCGATTGCCGTTGACTGATCGCCTCAAGACTGATCTCGCCGCGGCCCGGATTCTATCGCGCTGAATAATCATCCGAAACCTTTCGAGGGAGGGCTGATTCTTTCCGTCGATAATCACTTTCCCACTCCACTCGTCTAATTGTCGAACGTCGATTTCGCCTCGAAGAATATTGGTGACAGCCTTCTTGACCTTCTCGGGGTCCTCAGTTGGGCGGACCTCGGTTTCGCTGTGGACGAGGAAGGTCAGTTCGGGAGTGTTCTCAGCAGACGTCTTGTACGCCTCTTGAGGTCGTTCTTCGTATCCTCGTTCTCAATCACTCGATCGGCAATGGCGATAAGCTTTCCAACTCCAACCTTCAACTCCCGATCGTCGCGCTCTAGAAAGTCCTTACAGTTTCTGGGACGGTCGGACCTTCTTCTCTTTTGCAGTCTGCGGAATCTGCTCTTCGGGGAAGCGTGAATGGCGATGGTGAAGACATGATATTTCTTGTTCAGCTCTTCGATCTCCTCGACGCTCCTTGCACCCTCATAGACGAATTGGGTTTTGTCAATCTTGTCTATGAGTGGAGCCAGCCGTTTAGCAACCGCGCCCATCCCTTCCTCCTCTCTGATCTTCAGCATCAACCTGCCAAGATTCTCTCTGCTAGCCGACAATTTCTTCCGCTTTGCTTCCGCCCTGATAATATCACCGGAGACGAATACGGGAACCCCACGCTTCGCCGCAACACTTGACGCAAGGCTCTTGCCAGCGCCGGGCATTCCGACGACTACAATTACCGTCTTCTGTTTCGCTTTGTCCATGCACGTCTCGGCGGACCTTGGCGAAGAGACTGTTATAGCTCTTAAAAGTGGAGGCGATTATCTCCGACAGCGATTTGTCAGAGGACCAAGTCCGAAGCTTCATCTCTATAGACCTCGAAGATCAACAGATTCTATCTCGCATAACATCGATCCTGTCATCTCTTCAATCTCTGGGCGGAGATTTGAAACCTGTCGAACGCGAGAACATCCATCTCACGTTGAAATTTCTAGGAAACGTACCCACACCTCGACTAAGCGAAGTCAAGTCCTCCCTACAACAGCTCATCTTTCCCCTGTTCACAGCGGAGATCAAGGGAGCAGGCGCCTTCCCAAATCTCAACCACATGAACGTAATCTGGGTCGGGGTCGAAGAGGGCTGGAGCCAAGTTGAACAAATCTACGAACAAGTCGAGAAGTTGCTGTCCGTTCTCGGCTTCCGGAGGGAAAACCGCCCCTTCAGTCCTCATATCACGATAGCCCGGGTTCGTTCAGGCAGAAAGAGGGATGAGATAGCAAATTTTCTACGCCATCTTGGCGACGAGAGTTTCGGGACGATCACTGTTGATAAAGTCCGGCTCAAACAGAGCATCCTCTCGAGTTCCGGACCGAAGTACTCGACCCTACTGGAAGTTCCTCCGCAGTCGAAGTAAGCCATCGTCGATCCACTTTCAAATACTAATTCCTAGCAGAGAATCTCTCGATGCCGACTCCGATTCAAACCGTCTTGGACCAGATTGCCAAGAGAGTTGTTCCAAGTGAGGCTGAAAGGAGACGAATGTCGAAACTGGCTGAGAAACTGAGAGGCCAAGTTCAGAACATACTCGACCAGGAAGGATTTGGAGGCAAGGTCTCGATCCAAGGGTCCTTCGCCCGGGACACATGGCTGAGCGGCGAGGCCGATCTGGACATCTTCACCGGCTTTCCTCCCAGTATGGATAGGCAGGATTGGACCGAGAAGGTTCTGCCGGCGATTCGAAGGGGAATCGAAGCTAAGACGGTCGATCGTTATGCCGAGCATCCCTACTTGGAATTTCACATCGAAGGTATCAGGATCAATGTAGTTCCCTGCTATTCCGTGGAAAAAGGCCGGTGGAAGAGCGCAACCGACAGGACACCCTACCACACGGAGTACATGAGAGAGCACCTGACGCCGGAAACGCGTTTCGAAGCGCGGCTCCTGAAACGATTCCTGAAAGGCATTCGTTCCTACGGCGCCGAGATCAGGGTCGGAGGATTTAGCGGAATGCTCGTCGAAACTCTGATCCTACATTACCAATCGTTTCTGGAAACACTCATGCAAGCTTCGACATGGAAGCCCGTCATCTTTCTGGACCTCAGAAAGCTTCCTGGAAGTCAGGATTCTAGAGCCCAAGAGTTCGAATCCCCACTAGTCGTGGTCGACCCCGTAGACCCGAATCGAAACTTGGCCGCCGCGGTAAGAGACGATAAGCTGTGGGAATTCGTGGCCGCTTCCAGAGAACTGCAGAAAAACCCCGGCACGTGGTATTTCTTCCCTCCAAAACTCATTTCAAGAACCAAAGCGCATTTCGCCAAACTGTTAGAACATCAAGACAGGGATGTTGTGGTTGTATTTTTCGAGCATGCCCGGATAGTCTCTGACGTTCTCTGGGGGCAGCTATTGAAAATCGAGAGGTCACTGACCGAACTGATGGCACGTCAGGATTTTCACCCCATACGGTCGAAGGTCTGGAGCGACGAGCGCCGATCCAGCGCGGTCCTGGTCGAGCTCGACAGTTCGAGCCTACCAGGAGTTCAGATGCGTCAAGGTCCACCTCTTTCGAGGATGGATGACAGCCAGGGATTCCTAAGTCGACACCTAAACGCGAGAGGTACGGTTCGTGGTCCCTGGATTGAAGTTGATCGGTGGGTCGTCGATAAGAAACGAAGAATCCTAACAATCGAACAACTTGTCACGGAAGCCCTCAAGGATCCTAAGCTCGGATTATCGGTCCCAGAGCAACTGAACCACTCCTTCCATCAAAACGCAACTGTTCTGGAGAAAATGAAAATTCTCACACTACTTGGACGAGAAGGTTTTGACCAGGCGCTACTGGAGTTCTTGGCGGCGAAGCCAGCATGGCTCAAAACTCGTCACTAGCACGGCTATCCTCCCTGGCAAAATCACCTTACAATCGTCTCGTAGCATATCCCACCGGTGACGGAGAAGAAGTCAAGTCTAGAATTCGTCAACTGGAACAGCTGGAAATAACCGGACTAGATTTTCAAGGCCGGCTGAAAACTGATCGCCTTTCCATTCTCGGGAAGGGAGTTGTAGGAATCGTCGTCATAGGGCTGAAGAATAATCGACGGATCGCAGTCAAGATCCGACGAGTTGATGCGCGACGCCCCAGCTTGATTCACGAGGCTGAACTTCTCAGGACCGCGAATTCTCTGACCGTGGGACCCGAGTGCTTGGGTGGCACAACCGACATATTGGCGATGGAACTGGTCGAAGGCCAGCCCCTCCCAGAATGGCTGGAGAGCCTCATGGGCAGAGGACTAAGGTCACGAGTTAGGAGTGTGGTGAAACCGTTGCTGGAACAGTGCGTGAGAATGGATGCATACGGGCTCGATCATGGAGAGCTCAGCCGGGCACACAAAAATGTAATCGTGTCGAACGATGACGTTCCTAGGATTCTTGACTTTGAAAGCGCGAGTCTGATGAGGCGACCCAGCAATTTCACCTCCCTAGCACAATACTTGTTTCTGGGCGGCAGCATCGCCAAGAAAATGATCAGAGTGCTGGGACCAGTGAATAGAGGCGAGCTTCTAAGGTGTCTAAGAGATTACAAGGCCGGTGGATGGAGAGATGCTTTCGAAGCAACAACCAAAGTTCTTGGATTGTAACATTCATCTCATGCAGTCTTCTTGTCGATCACACCTAACCGTCTCGCTCGGTTCTCAGCATACCTGAATGCGAGAAAGCCCAATGCAAGGACGACGATGCCCCCGAGAACTGCTAATCCGAGATAGGAGAAGTATGAGTAGACGGTTCCTCCTTGGATCATGGCTTGACGTGAGGCTCTCATGAATTCGGTAAATGGCAAGACGTTGGCTATTGCAGAGAGTGGCCACGGTAGGAAGGAGACTGGGAAGAGAGCTTCCGAGAAAACCATCAAGAGTCCTGCGACGTACGTGGGAAGTGCCCATTCGAATTTCGTCGCAAATAATGCGTATGCGCTGAGCAAGAGTCCCAGACCAAGGGCGGCAAGAATGTTCACCAGCATTGCAAGGAATAGTAGACTGACAGACAACGGGTTCACCATAAAGGGAATGTTCGTATGGAAGACTGATGACAAGACGTAGAAGGATAAAACAAGAGATACGATAACAGTCATCGTTGATGTGACGAAAGAGGCAAGGGTCCTGCCAATTAAGTAAGGTAGCGATGAGTGTGGAGACATGTACACTTGCGGGAACACATAGGTCCATTTTCCTTCTGCGATAGCGAGCGTTGGGACCCACGAGTAGGCTGCAACGTGCGCATACAGGGCGGCACCGATGAGGATGTAGGCGAGTCGACTTGGTTCAAAGCTGGGCGGGACGTTATTGGTTGAGCCGACATAGTAGACTGTTGAAGCAGCAATTACGCTGGCGAGAGGACCAACTGTCCTGAGCGAGAATCCCGTGAGAGGGTTGGTCCAGTTGAACTCTCTGTACCATCCAACTCTTATCGATGCGACCATGGCTCGAAGGCTCATCGCTGTCTCACCGCAATCGTTCCTGTTCTTCTGCCCTTGTTCTCAAGGAACATCAACGCTTTGGAGGAGGCAAAGAGGAGAATCACTCCCATGATGGCGAGAGCTAACAACTCGAGATCAAGGTAGAGTTCTCCGAATCCTTGGCCGAAAAACAGCGTTCTCCTTAGTGCATCCATTCCCAATGTGAGAGGAATGAGGGATGCGCCTGCTTGAACAGCGAGGGGAAACGGGGAGAACCCTCCAGTCGAGGGAAAGTAGACCCCTGAGATCAGAGACACAGGCTCGTGGAGGGCTTCATTTACAGAATCTGCCTCCCGGCCATATGCCAAATAGAGCGAGGACAATGCCATTCCCATCGCATAGAGGGACGCGAGAGTCAGAGCAAAGACAGAGATAACGGCAGGCCAGATGGCGTTGATGGGCGGATGGAAGATTAGCCAGCCGAGGATCGCGACCATGGCTGCGGAGGGTGCGGTCCCGAGAATCCCGCCAAGGGACATTCCCACTAGAATGGCTGAGATCGGTGCGGGGGAAGTGATATAGATTTCGAACAGTCCGACTTGTTTGTCCCAGTTGAACTGGCTAGCCATCGACCAAAGGACGTTCCCCCAAAAGGAGATCATTACTCCACCAAGGATAGCGAATCCTGTGAATGAGTTGAGCCCGTAAGCTCTGTAGACCATCGTCAGGGAGAAAGATGTGAAGAATGGAAAGCCGATGTTGACGGCTACCCAGAGGGGTTCTCCATAGATGCTCTTCGCCCTGACCCACAATCGGGCGTAAGCGGTTCTGAGCCACGGGTTACTATGCAGCTTCATGCTCTCTTTCCCTGAACCCTCTACCGACTAGGGCGACGAAGACCTCCTCTAGTGTTGCCTGCTGTCTCCAGTTGGAGACGACCGTCATTCCTGACTTTCGAATTGAGTCGACCACGGATTGGGCAGATCCGTCTCCGTCAATGACCACTTGGATCCGTGACAGTCCTCTTTCTTCATCAACTGATGATGTGAAACCCTTGACTCCCTCAAGTTTCCCTATTGGTTCGAGGCTTCCTGGAGTTGGGATGGGTGAAACCTCTAGGATCAGCGAGGGGGCTCCAAGGGACCTTTTCAGCGCGGCCGGAGTATCACACGCGAGTATCTTGCCCTTGTCAATGATAGCGACTCGATTACAGATCGCGTCGACTTCGGCCATATTGTGTGTTGCAAGTATAATCGTTCTGCCGTACTCTTTTGCTTGTTTCAATATGTATTCGCGTATGCTCAACGCGGTCATGACGTCCAGTCCAATCGTTGGTTCGTCAAGAAACACAACCTTCGGGTCATTGATGAATGCCCTGACCAAGGTTACTCGCTGCTTGTAGCCCGTTGATAGCGCGTAGAATTTCCTGTCGAGATAGCTTTGAAGTCCGAGCATGTCTGACAGCTCATTGATTCGTCGGTGCGCCTCTTCAGTTGGTATCCCGTAGAGCTGCGAGAAGAACCAGAGATTTCCACGGGCACTTATGAAATCGTAACCTGCTCTCTCGGCGCCGCTTGCCATGTTGATCACAGCCCGGATCTTCTCTGGCTCCTTCTCGACGTCGAATCCCATTACTCCTGCTTTTCCAGCAGTCGGCAGTAGAAGTGTGGATAGTATCCTGATCATGGTGGTTTTCCCGGCCCCGTTTGGGCCTAGAACGCCAAAGATCTCGCCCTTTCGAACTTGAAGATTGATACCGTCGAGAGCTACAATTTTGCCCTCTTTACTATCAAACTCGCGTCTGAGCCCATCGACCTGGACGGTGATTTCTGCATCGACGCGATTCATAACGTTCCGTAATCCTGGCTGGTCTTCTGGGACTTTCCGTGCGTCATTTAACCGTTGATCGAGCATGTTCAATCTTCGTCGATCTCCTCAGGTCGCTTGCGCGCGTCGTCCGAGAGGCTAGTAAAGCCGTTCAATTAAGGATTGTTTGAAGATTTACCAGAAACGTTCTTTCAAAGCCTCTCGTTCCGCTTCCATAATCGCTTGGAAGAAGCCGTTTGTGGGCTTTCGGTGTTTTCGGAGAATCTCCGCGGCTGCCTCAGGAGTCACGCTTCTTCCCGCCAGGGTGTAGACCGCAATTCTGCCATATTTGTTTACAAGGTTCGCGGTTTCCTCGGCTCTTGATAGGACGTTCTTTTCTCTCTCCGAAAGGTGCGCCCCGTTTTTCAGGAGAATCTTCTTCATGTCCTCGTCGGAGACCGCCAAGGCGGCCAGAGTTTTTGATCCGCATTCGGGACATTCTAGCGTGGCGGGGATGTCCTTGACCCTTTTCATCTCGATATATTTCCAGCAGTTTGTACAGACAATCGTCTTTACCTCATTGAGAATTCTCGCCTTGGCAGAACCAACCAAGATCTGGCTGAGTTTTTCTGTCGGGATCAAGTCCGTCTTTCTGCTGATCCTCTCGAGGCCAATCCTAGCGATCGGGGTTGCTTCGCCAGCAACGGTCTGGACGACCTTGACTTGAATCTCGTGCTTGGCGATAGATTGTAGAACTTCTTTGGTGTGGGGTATGTCCATGTCCCTTTCCAGTGTCTCGCGTACGGCCTCGTCCATGATGACTGTTCCCTCAAAGCTCTTCGCGAGCTGGCGGAGGGTTATGCTGCTGAAATCCGTCCACTTGGAGATCGCGCCGAATCTTCGCGCGACATGTACGAGCCTTCGCTTGAACAGTCCAGTTCTCTTCGATGCGGTTATCGCTACTTCGTCCACTTCAATCTCGGAGAGACGGCGAACCATTTTTACAACGTCATTGGCATCTACTCCTCCTACGGCTTGGAATACGATCCTGTAGGGATCTTGCTGGATTCCGACGCTGACTCCTGACTCGTCGGACAACAAGTGTCCGATGAGCCGGGCCAGGGTCCTGTTGACCAGCGTTCCCAAGTGGGAGTTGACGATAATGAAGTCGTCCCACTCTTCGACGGTAAGCAGGTGATCATTTGGGACTGGGAGGCCTTGTTCGTATTGCTCGTATGTCTCAGATATGGCACGTTCAAACGTCTTAGGGTCCGCCGGATATTCTTCGCTCAGCGTTTGAGCTATTTCCGTGATCTTTTTCCCTGCTTCGTACAGGTCTCCTACTTTCCGTCTGATCTCGCCTACCTCGCTGGCGACCTTGTGAGGTACTGGGATCTCCTCTCCCACCCAGCTTGGGATGGCGCCTGTCGGGTCGGAGATTGGCTTGACGAATATCTTGTCCCCTCTGATACTTTGCATCATCCAAGGCGTTCCCCGGACAATGAACTTCGTACCTGGCTGGCCATACTCAGCCACGAACGCTTCATCGAGAACCCCGACAGCACTGTCCGTCTCTTGCTCGATCACGAGGTATTGTTTCTCGTCCGGGATCATTGAGAGCTTGTTGAAGTAGTACGTGTAAAGATCTTTGACCCTCGACGGCCTCATGATCACCTTGTCTTGCTGAGAGACCCAGGCGAGGCGTGGAAATCGTGAGCTCATATAGTTCGCGACTGAGGCGACATCTTCTTCGGTCAAATTCCGATATGGGAATGCGTTCGATATCATCTCGACAAGCTCGTTGTAGTACCATTTCCTGTTCTGTATCAATAGCCCTGCTAGCTGGTGGCAGAGAGCGTCGAGCGGTTTCTCTGGAACCGACACTTCTTCTAAGTCCTCACTGAGTGCCCCTCTAGCTATCACGAGCGCTTCGAGAGCATCGTCCGAGTCGCTGGCGATGATCACACCATCAGCCATCTTGCCAACGCTATGACCGGATCGCCCCACGCGCTGGATGAGTCGCGTTACTTGGTGAGGGCTCATGTACTGGATCACGTAGTCTATTCTTCCAACGTCGATTCCCAGTTCGAGGCTTGAGGTGGCAACGAGTCCTCTGAGTTCTCCGCCCTTCAATCCTCGCTCAGCCGTTATCCGAGACGGTTTGGCCAGGCTCCCGTGATGTATCGAGATCGGAAAATCGAGGTCCCAGACCTTGAATCGGCTCGCCAATATCTCAGCAATCGATCTCGTGTTTGTAAAGAGGATGACTGACTTGTGGTTCTTGATCATCTCCTTCATTATCCGAAGCCTAGCCGCAACCTCGGGGTGTGTGAATATCTTCCCGGCCAGTTGATGATCTTGCCCTGACGGTTCGGGAAAGAGTGTCTCCAACCGCATTTTTCTGGCGACAGGAATCCGGACGATTTCCACCGGTCGTTTGGTTCCCACGAGAAATGCTCCCACCTTCTCCGGCGATCCAATGGTTGCAGAGAGGCCGATGACCTGGAAGTCTCTCTGGGTGATCCATCTTAGTCGTTCGATAGCGATGGATAGCTGGCTGCCCCTCTTGTCCTCCGCCAGCTCATGGACCTCGTCAATAATCAGGAACCTGACTTCGCGGAGATGTCTCCGCATGATGCGTCCAGGCAATAGGGCTTGGAGGGTCTCAGGAGTCGTGATTAGCAAATCAGGTGGGTTTCTCGCGTGGGATGCCCTCTCGCGAAGCTCGGTATCTCCATGCCTCACCGCAACCCTAAGGTCGATTTTCTTCCCCCACCACTCCAGCCGATCCAGAAGATCCCTGTTCAATGCGCGAAGCGGGGTCATGTAGAGAATCTTGACACCCGGGCCCCTGTCAGCACTCATCAAGAACCGAGTGAAGACTGGAAGGATCGCGGACTCCGTCTTTCCGCTGGCCGTAGGAGATATCAGAAGGACGTTTTTCCCCCCTAGAATCGGGGGAATCGCTTTCTCTTGGGCTTCTGTTGGTTTTTCGAATCCTCTTTCTCTGACAGCCTCCGCTAGGGGTTTCGGCAGAAGATCAAAGACCGTTGAGGACAACTGGACAGGCAGATGCTCGATTGTTCGATAAAAACCTAGAAAGCGTTAAGGGGCAATTGTTTGGCTTTGTGGGTCCGAGCTCTGGTGTTGCTTGAATAAGGATCTGGATAAGGCGTGGAGAGAGAGACTGGTGAAGAACCATCTTGACCTTATCATTCTCCGCCTTCTAAAGAGCAAGCCGCGTTGGGGGTACGAGGTTAACCTTGAGATTCGAGATCGTTTCAAAGTCTACCTGAGCGCCGGGACTCTCTATCCTCTTCTCCATTCGATGGAAGAGAAAGGCTACCTCCAGGCTGTCTGGGAGGCAGAAGGTGGCCGGGGCCGCAAGGTATACCGGATTACTCCTAGGGGAGAAGAATTCCTGACCGCGGGTGCACGGGCGGCGGAAGAGTTTTTGAGGCGGATCCAGTACGAGGCCGAGATAGGACCTTTCCAACAAAAGCATGCCTAGACTAGACTTGAGACTTTGAGCACTTATCTCCGCGAGATCTGGAAATTTATCCAGAAAAACGAAACAGCGAGGGGACTACTTCTAGTAGGCATCGTCATACTGGGCGCTCTAGGAGTGTGGGGTGGGATTCGTTTGGCTCTCAACACCGAGTATCCAGTGCTGGTTGTCTCCTCGGGAAGCATGTGTCCTCCGACAAATTGCGTCTTACCGATTGGTTCGCTTATCGTAATCCGGGGACAAGACCCTCGGACGATCGTCGCGGGTCCGCCACCGGTCGGTACAATAATCGTGTTTCGTCCCTACCTAAGCACGCCGGACTTTCTGGTCGTTCACCGGGTCGTCGAGATTAGAGGGAATCAGAGCAGGGGTGAGTACTTCTTCATAACTGAAGGAGATGCAAATCGTGGTTCTCTTGACCCTTGGGACTCGCCCGGTCCAGGCAGCCCATACGGTGGAGTACCCGCGTCGCAGGTTGTTGGGGTTTACCAGTCTACGATCCCAATCCCCTACCTCGGATCAGCGATCTTAGACATTCGGAGCTTCATGTACGACGATGCTACGCAACAGCCAAGACCTGAGGGAATCCTTGTCATAGTCATACTCATAATAGCTCTCTTCGCTTTCGAGGTGATTGAACCATCTAAGAAACCGAAGCCGAACGCTTCTCTCTCCGAAGCGAAGGCAGAGCCCGCTCGGGCGCAAGCCTCGTAGTTCACACCAGAGATTCCGAAGGCGCAGCTATTGACATCCTACGAGCGTGCGAAGAGGGTTTGGGTCATCATCTACTTTCCAAAGCCAAGATAGAAGAATCAGCGACTGCTCGATGATGAGAAATGCCCCTTTACCAACTCGGATCGAAGAAACCAAGGGTCCATCCGACCGCGATGATCGCTCCGAATGCGAGCGTCATCGGCGACGTTGTCGTCGGCTCACGGACTAGCATTTGGCCGGGGGCCGTGCTCCGCGGTGACTACGGGAGGATTAGGGTTGGAGCCAATTGTAGTCTACAGGACAATGTTGTGGTTCACTGTTCATCCCAGAATCCCGGTGTGATTGGTAATGGTGTCACTGTGGCGCACAGTGCGATTGTTCATGCCTGCAGAATAGGGGACGAATGCCTCGTTGGAGCCGGAGCGATCATTTTCGATGGGGCGAAAGTCGGTACTCATTCAATCATAGGGGTCGGATCGGTGGTTCTCGAAGGCAGAACGATACCCCCGCGGTCAGTCGCAGTGGGTTCACCCGCCAAGGTGATGAGGAGGGCAACCGACAAGGATGTTCGGATGATCAGGGAGTCTTACCGCGCGTATGTGAGAATGGCCCAAAGGTACACTAGTACGGGAGCTTTTGAAACCCCTATCGGATGACGGACGCCCGTTTTCCGGATCGCATCGGGCGTGTCCCGAGACTTTGGGAGCCTACCGGGGGTCGCTGGTTTCCTATTGGTTTTTGGCTGGGAAACGTATGGATTTGTCGTTGTCAGACGTTTAACGTCCCTTCTGGATCTCGTTAGCGTTCGAGGGTTATTCGTTTTTCTACATTGGACTGAATCTTGTTGGATCGAACATGCTCGTTAAAACGGGCTAACTGTTGCATGCGCCAATGCCTATCTGGCCCTTGGAAGTCGCTGGAGCTTAACTCTCGGCCGTTCATAACGCCCTAGCCAAGCCTGCTCAGGACCTGGAGAACTCGCTCAGCGATCATAGCGTGGCCCGAAGATAACGGGTGGACTCCGTCTTTTGAAAGATGATCGTGAAACTTGAGACCTCTAAGCGATCCGTAAGTGACATTCTTCCGATTGCACATCTTCTCTAGTGCTAGGTCATACTCGTGACGATCTAAGGAGTAGAAGGAGATGGTCCTTTCAAGAATGAACAGCACTGTCTTGGACTCATCGATTGGGGCGAGACCAACACAGACTATGTTCTTTGTGAAATGTTCCCTGGCCTGGTCGATCATTCCTTCCATGTTGTGCACGTATTCGGCTAAGCCCACCCTGTGAGAGCCATTCATATGGCTGGAATCGTTGACTTCCCACAGCGAACACGATAATCGAGTTCTTGTTAGCCCCTCGAACCTTGGCCTCTGCTATGAAACGCTTGCTGATATCCTCCGAGGTTTCACCGTCTACTCCGAGATTGTAGACGAGGCGTGAACGACCGTTCCAGAGCCTCCCAACCCATCCTGCACGATCGTCGTAAAGACCCCACGCGACGCTGTCGCCAAAAACGAAAACGAGCATGCTCATCGAACTTCGCCACCGAACGTGTGACGACGATGCAGACCCTTTTTTGGCGGTTCATAGACTGGAGTCCTAGGAGGCTTCCCCTGTGCAGTCAGGTCTCTACACTCTGTACAGACAGTCCAGAGACAATCGGCCCCACAGTAAATGCACTTGCTCGCCTGGCCTCTAGTCCGATCCCATGGATACACATCTTCCCGGTGCATATCGGGCTTCTTTGATCCCTTCAACAAGAGATCACATACCCTTCACTCACTAACAAATATTCTCGCTGCTAACCAACACCTGCCGTAGGATTTTCTCCAATGCTGAACGCGCACACCAAGACGAACAAAGTTGAGCCCCAAGGACGAGTATTACAATGGAAGCATTCTCCAGTCTGTTCTTTCGCGAAGGGAACGTTTTGCCCTCTCGGCAACCGGAGACCTCGAAGTCTCAAAACGATAATTCCCGCGGAATCACTAGCTGCTGCTGTTAGCGTCTCCGCTTAACTCAACCGAGTGGCATGCGCAAAATGATCTCGCGGCTTATTCTGTTGTTCAGAGTAACTTTCGCACGACCATATACCAGCCCGCGTCGCGGTGAGGCTTGAAACCGTTCTTGAGATACATTGAAAGTGGTCCCGGAAAGTTGTCGGCAGCTGACGTTGGTTTCTTGACAGGATATGCTTCAGCATACTCTAGACCTTCCTTGGAAAACCTGCCGCAGGCAGCGTTCAGTAAACGGGACGCTACTCCCTTGCTACGGTGCGAGGGCGCTACTACGAAGCAGACGATTGAGCCGACCCGCTCCAGTTCGTCTGGACCAGAACGCATCAGCCGGTGCAGCGCAGGGAAGTTGTCGCGGTTAGCTGCATTACACCAACCAACAGGATTTCCGTCGCGATAGGCGAGGAACCCTCGGATCCTACTCTCCTGGATCTGGTTTGAGGCGGCGCGACGATTCTCGTCTTTCCCCCTGTCTGAGAAATGATACGTATAACAGTAACAGTCACTCCAATCAGGATTATCCGCGAACGCAATATAGTCGAAGAACAACAAGAAGTCGTCTCTCAGAGACGGCGTCAGTTCTTTGACGATAAGGTCACTCATTGGACTGTCTGAGACCGACTTCTCTGACATCTGTTTTCTTACCTGTTAGCGGTTTGGGTTCAGTTGACTATTTTCTTGATATGGCCAGGTCTCCAGTTGCGGTGAGGGCTCTGAAACAGTTCAGGGTGATCCATTTGCTTGGCTTCCAAAGCTCCTCAACGTCCACCAGCGCCTTTCTCTTGTTCTCTTGTGCCTCCGGCTCGCGGGACCAGTCTCCTTCTAACAACCACTTCCCGTCTGGAGAACGCTTGGATAAGATCAGGTGGACTGCATCTCTAACACGCTCGTCGTCCCCGTATCCCAATTTTGCTAGGATCCTTAGCCCGTGGAGGGCATCGTAGTAGTAGTACATTGGAAAGTGGAAGGTGGTGGCGAATGGTAAGCTGTGCTTCCAGTGATGATGGTCACTCTTGTAGACTCTGTGCATCAACAAGAATTCTGCTCCCTGCTCGGCGGACCGTTTCATCCTACGCGTCCACTTTGCCCGTGGGATTTCTGAGTAGGCCCAGAGTGGTTCGATTGTTGACATGAAGCTGCTATGTTTTACCTTCTTCTCGGGATAGTTGCAGTTCCAGCCTCCATCGTCGAGCTGATGTTCGGGCATCCAATCGATCGCCTTCTTCACCCTCTTGTCATCTCCGTATCCAAAGACCAGCAGTGTTCGGATCATGTTGCCGGTGAGGCAGGGCTCCTCCCAGCGTACGGCCTTTGCTCTAGGGTGCCGCCTGATGTAGCGCTTTACCTCTAGGGGGCTGGGACAGGTGAAAGCGCCGTTGTCCAGCTGGTGGAGGTCTAGAAACGTTTCGCACGCGCGCCTAACGCCTTCGTCCGGTATTATTCCAATCTCGCCCAGAAGCATCAAGGGCCAAACGGTAGATGTCCACTTTGGAGTGTAACACGTGTCCTTCGGCGGCCAGTATCCATCCGTGGTCCGAGCCTTCAGAAGCTTTCGTACAGGAGAATATTTTCTGATCTGGTCTCTGGCCTCGAGAACTTCCTTGCTATTAGGGGGTCGTCCAAGGATGTCACGAAGAGCGAAGAATCGGACAGGAGGATTCTCTGGCTCCAAGAGCCAGTCTAAGCCTTGCGGGTTCATCGTTCGGGAGCTAGGCTCTTCAGTCTATCAAGATTTCGCCGATTGATGCGAATTGATCTGACCCTTTTTTGTGTTCGGTGTTCCATTAGTTCACCAGGGCACTCCCAGTGCGTCGGCTAGAAATTTGTTCAGAGGGTTTAGCATCTTACCTGCTTGGATGAAATCCTTCATGAACCTTGGACCGATGACCTGTGCATCGGTGAAGTGGACCCCTGCTGTAAGGTCCTTTAGTTTCAAGTCCTCGATGAAAGGGTGGGTAGGGTCAAACCCTGAGGGTGGTTTTTTCAGAGATTCACCTTCGATTCTTAGCCCAGCCTGTTTGACCTTTCTCCAAGCCTCAGGCCGGGACACTATTGCACTCCGGACCTTGTATAGTGTCGGAGCGTCTGGATGCCATATGCCCGCGCCGGCAAAGCTTTGCCCAGGCGTAAGGCGAAGGTACAAGCCAGTGTAAGCTTTCTTTCCTCTTTTCTTGTGCCAGAACTCCATCGCCACGTGAGTGTTGTAGGGGCTCCCGTCCTTGGAGAATCGGATGTCTCGGTAGATTCGGAATAGGGACCCGCCGAACGGCTTAGGGTCCGCGATCAGGTACGGGCTTATTGCTTTGAGTTCTTTCGATGCGTCTTTGATGAATCTCAGGCTCGGTGTTTGTACGAACTTTTCGTATCGTGATTTGTTCTTCTGGAACCATTCCCGGTTGTTGTTTCGAGATAGGGCTTTGAGGAACCTGAAGAATTCAGGCGAGAAGTAACCGGTTCTTCGCTCCTTGTCCAACTCAGTCAATCTTGGCCAATCAGTTCAAGCTGTTAAGCTCTGCTCCATCTGCGACCTAGACAGACGGCCCCTATAGTACAGATGAGTAATTCCGCGTCAGAGCCCTCGAGCTAGGGAGGCTTTTTCGGTCCAGTTTTGGGAAAAGAAAGAAGGCGGAGAAGTTATCTTGGAAACACTCTCTGTGGAATCTGGGATAAACGTTGACGCAGATGTCTGAAGAGAAAGTAACTGAAGCCCTAAACGAACTCGAACACGAGGTTCTGTCTCATCAATTGTTTCTGGGCTGTTTTTCCAGTGCGGTTAGGAGGGGAGAAATCAAGGGTTTGACAAAATCTTCTCTCTTCCGGATGACTCTCGCTTACTTTCTCTTAATTCCGGACGCAAAAAAGAAGTTCCTGAGAGAACTGGAGAGACACCCGATCTAAGTTTGAGATTCAATTGTTGTTCTGAAAGGCTCTCGGCTGAGTGAACTCCGGTCCAGGGCCCGAGTGACCTTGAAGGCTAGGATGAGCGAGCCGATCATCAAGAGCGCCGAGAGTAGGAAGGGTGCGCCGGGAAGATTGACGGGGGCATTCTTGGCGATGAAGAAGGCGTATACCAGGGTGAAGAGTGTTGGTCCGATGACGCCGGTTAAGCCCATGAGGCTGCCGTTAATTCCTTGAAGCATTCCTTGTTCGGATGGGCTGACCCGCCGAGTCATCAGGCCTTGCAGCGCGGGCTGAACAAAACCGATCGGAGCATAGAAGATTATCGCGATCATGAATACAATGCTGTTCGGTGCGAGGCCCCTGATCACAAAGCCTGTTGTGCCGGAAACGATTCCGATGAGCAGTGCGAGGCGCTCTCCAAACCGACCGACTACGCGACGAACCAAGAGGCCTTGAACAATTATGTTGCATGCCCCTACCAAGGCGAGAGCTGAACCGACTAGCGCATATCCCCATCCGTACCGGTAAGCAGCGTAGAGGACGTAGACGCTGGGGAGGACTTGGAAGGCGAGGAAGTTGAGGAAGTTGACCGTGACGAAGCCTGAGAGTCCTCTTCGCGCGCGTATCATGAAGAGGGAGCCGATTGGGTTGGCTTTCTTGAAAGAGACCGGGCTTCGATGGCCGATAGGGAGCGATTCGGGTAGGACGAAGAGTCCGTAGGCGGCGCTTGCGATCGAGAGTGTTGCGGCGCCCCAGAAGGGGAATCGCGGGCCTATTCCGGCCAATAGTCCGCCGACGAGGGGTCCGATGATGAATCCGACGCCCCAGATAGATCCGATCATGCCGTAAGCACCGGCCCGTCTCTCGCCTGGGACGGTGTCTGCTACGTAGGCGAAGCTTACGGTGAAGCTGGCGCTTGTTATTCCGCTTACGACTCTCCCGATGAAGAGCCAGGTGAGGTTGGGGGCGAGGGCCATGATGATGTAGTCGATTCCGAGGCCGAAGGCTGAGAGAATGAGGACGGGCCGTCGCCCGAACCGGTCCGACAGTGCGCCCAGCAATGGGGCGAATATGAACTGCATGAGTGCCCATGTTGTGCCGAATAGGCCGAAGATTTCGGCGCCTCTAGCTTGGACCGTCGTAGGGTCTCCCCCCAACGAAGCTGAGGACTAGACCAGGAAGTACGGGGATGATGATGCCGAACCCAAGAGTGTCAAAGAGAACCGTGGCGAAAATGAATACTAGGGCGGCTCGGCTGGCTTGAGATCTAGTGGCTGTTTCTATTGGGAGCGGTTCGGTTAGTTCGGTCAAATTGCGGACACTGTTTCTCGGTTATGTGATCGAATATGTTCGACCCAATATTAACAGTGGGGCACAAGAGATCACTACTTCAAGTTAGTGAGGTCCGAGAGAGTAAAACGCATTCGTCCAAGTTAGAGTGGGGAGTCGATGTATTTTTTCGTCCGTGTCCGACGATTAACGTCGTCATTGACGGCTGCGCCTCCGGGACGACATCGTTTAAGTGGATGGGGCGATGACATGTCTTGTAGAGAAGGCGTCCCGCGTCCGTAGGCCCGGATGGCCCCGGATCCGCGTAGAGTCTCTTCCTGAGTAGCACCGATGCGCCTACGAGAGATGACGCCTAATTCGAAAAAGGAGAGAAGGATTGGAGCAAGAAGGACAACAGATCAAAGGACAATCGACCGATACTACCGGTCTGGTCGATCAAGTTCCGGTTAGGCAGAAGCGTAAGCGATTGCCAAGCTTGGAGAGGTTGCGGCACGAACTCGTCTACCAGCTTCGGGAAAGCCTCCGAGCGTCGCAGGAAAAAATGAACAACCCAGAACTGAGCCTTGCAGAACGTCATCGCTGGACACAAGCGAACACCTACACCGCGCAAGTACTCAACACAGTACTACGAGACCTACAACTCCGAGACTGGGAAAGACGACTAAAAGTAATAGAAGAACGCGGCCTCACTTACAAAGCGCTACCATTACGCTGATCACCCAACCAGGCTCAGTATTGGTTTTGTAGACGCTTTAACAGTCGATACAGGGGTTTTATCGAATGTGGATCTCGTCCTGAAACTCTGGTCGAATCTGGACTGGAACTTGTGATGGAACCCAGTAGCATATCTGTACCATGAAATTTAAGGGGGCCCGGGGGCTACTCGGATCTCGCGGGTAATCCGCCCCGAAGAAATAGCCGAGAGATATCTGGAAAAAGGAAAGGGTTCCAGAGATCTTAGGGACAATGATTCGGTCTTAGTGTTTTCTCTTGGTTTCTTTTTCTCTTAGCTTAACTTCCCGTTCTTGTGCCTTGGCCATCCGCTCCTGAGCTTTTGCCTCTCGCATCTGCGCCCTTGCTTGTGCTTCTAATGCCCTGTTCCTCTTGCGGTTCTGCCACCAGCTCAAAATTCCCAATTGGTTGACTCCTCATTGATGATAATCAGCATTCCTTATAGATTCTGCGGTGAACGCCATTTCGTCAACCCGTCTTTCGCATACGAGGCAACAAACCGGGTCGATCCGTTCGTGAGACTCACGATTCTCGCCCCACCCTCCAGGCATGAATCATGCCCTGAATCGCGAAACTCGCCCATTATCCACGCCAGACCGCAGAAATCTCGTTTCGAAAAGGGGGTATGTTTCAGAACTTTTGCGCCGCATGTCCAGTCTGTCCCGGACCCGACCGAAACCACTCCCGTAATCATAGTATCAGAATCGTTTCAGCAAACCTAGCTGATCGTATCAATATCGTTTCACCCAACGTATTACTCCAATCCCCGACACGTGGTATAGCTGGAGGTAAGAAATCAAAATGTCATCTAAAACAGCCGTCGAGTATCCGAACATTCCCTCGATACTAGCTCTCGTCGGAGGCGCGCTGATCGTTCTAGTCGACATATTCCTCTTGACCGTCAGCATAGTCATACTACCACATCTCAACTATACCAACTTCCAGACACCACGCGGCTACGTTGGCAGTCCCGGCGCTCTCGCCGCAGGCTTCGTCGGCGCCATCGCTGTATTCGGCCTGATCTGCGGCATAATCGTAACAATGTCAGCCGTGCTAATGCGTCTGAAACCAGGCCAGCGACAGACATGGGGCATCCTCGTGCTCGTCTTCAGCATCCTCGGCTTCTTCGGCTTCGGAGGCTTCATCGTCGGAAGCGTCCTCGGAATAGTCGGCGGAATACTGACACTACGATGGAAACCCGTAGCGACAGCAGACCCAGCGCCCCATCAATAAGAGAGAACAAGAGCGGCTAGCGCAGGAAAGAGCGGGGAGAAAGCTTGGATAAACTCAAGATCCTCCTGACAATGCTGGTCTCGGCAGCAGGAGGACTCGGAGTCTCAGGCTACATCCTCGCCCTCATCCTAGCCCCAACAGAATCACCGCTAGAAGTTCTCTCCCAACTCTTGACCCGAGGCTTCCCCGCAACCTTCCCCTTTCTCGTACTATTCTCCTCCCTCCTCTTTCTCAGCACAATACTCGCCAGCGTCGTCGGCATCATCTACTTCCTCGTACTTCCAGAGATCAAAGAGTACTACGCGACCGGAAACGGCAACGGGAAAGAAAACACGGCAATGGTCTTGAAGACTCTCAAGCCCGAAGAAAGATCAATCGTGAACGTTCTTGATGCGCACGGAGGAACATACCTGCAAAAATACATCACGAGAGAAGCGGGCCTATCAAGATTGAAGACGCACAGAGTCGTCGCGGCATTATCCGAGCGGGGCATCGTCACCGTGGAGAAATATGAAAACACCAACCAGGTCTCGCTCGTCAAGTGGTTCCTCGAAGGAATGCATCAACAATAGTCTCGAGGTCTCGTTGCCAGCGCTTAAAGCCAGTCGATACTGTGACACCCCTTCTTATTAGGTCCAGTACTGAGCTTGGCCCTGACGGATTCGTCTGCTTATTTTTTTTTCTCGGCGAGTTTCGTTCACTGTAAGGGCTTTCCATCCACCAGGTCATGTCCTCCTCTACGAAAGAAGCCACTTTCCTTCTCCTCTGACTCCTTGTGCCGGAGGTTTGTCCCAGAAGAGCTCGAACACTTACTCAACCAAGTGCTGCAAGCGAAAACCTCGTAGTCCCCTGCAAGTTGCCTTGGAAATGGCATGGAGTTGGAAACCTGCTCTTGATCATGTTAGTTCTACTAGGTCGTCGAATGGTAGGCCATGCGTTTGCGACCTCATTTCCGTGCCAAATCCTGCGGACCCGAAAAATCTAGAAAATTAGGTCTGCGTGCTTGTCTCGCGGCGCAGGTCCGGGGTTTCCTATTCCCGGTTCTAGGCTAACAAGCGTGCCGGAATCTCTGTTGCACCCATTCTTGGACACTGCTTTACGCATGGGTGGCACTTCTTGCTCGCCGGGTGCTAGAGCAGCTCAGGGTTCTGGGATTTTCCTTGACCCGTCAACACCGCGTGCCTTAAGTCGTAGTCTGCCGGAAATAGGCACAGACGGCGATGATTGGTCAAAGTTACTCGGACCATAGATGAGCGAGAAGGCATTTGCCTGAGCCGTCGACGACAAGTCCAGCCGGTCAGCACAGTTTTGACTGGGAGATTTCTCGGACAAGGTTTCTGAGCGTTTTCCACGATCTCCTTACGATCGGTGGAAAATCTCGATTTGCCAAATAGTACTCGCTAAGATACCGGACGGTTATGGGATCGTGCGCGTACCCTGATCCAATTTCGCCATATTCCTTCTTCAGCTCCTCGATTCTAGAATCTCTTCGGACCTTCGCGAGGATGCTCGCGGCCGAGACAGCCGGATATTTTTCGTCCGCGTGATGTTCGGAGAACAGTCGGGGTTTGAAGCTTAGGCGTTCCAGAATGTTGTTCTTGAATCGTTCGGGTCGAGTATCCGAGGCATCGACATATGCAAGGTGAGGCTTCAGTTTCTCGATCACATCAGCCATCGCTTTCGCTTCTAGCAAGTTGAGTCCTTGGAATTTTGGAGAACGGTTTACCACTAAGTCCAGATGACCAGCTTCCAACTCGATAATGTGATACTCATCTACAATCTTCGGAATCTCGATAGAAAGTTCCATTCTGACTTCGGGCGACAGTTTCTTCGAATCCTTAACGCCAAGCGATCGAAGCTGGTCGAGCTTCTCCTCCTCGATTCTGATCCCCGCAATGACTAGAGGACCGATCACGGGACCACGACCAGCATCATCCACGCCACAAACCCGCAAGAAACGCTAGCTCCGTTCCGTCCACGTGTCGACGATCGAGAGTATCTTCTGAATCATTTCTTCACGGTTGTCACGCGAAATTTCGAGACTCACTGCCTCAGCGAACCCTGGCGACCGCTCAATCTCGGGGTAATGTGACCTATACTTGGCCGTTGCAATCACATTTCGCCCAGCTGACAAGAGTTTGGCTAAAGTGTCTCTGAAAGCGCTACTAGTCATTTCCATGGGTCCGATCTCATCAACGAGAACGAGGTCAGCGGACTGTTCTGCGGCTCTTTTCAATGCACCAACACCGATCTCTTCAAGGTCTTCTGAATCGACATTGTACTTGCCTATTCTTGGGCCAATGCTGTCTCCCATTCTGGCGAGCCAACCCTCAGCGCCTGAAGAGAGGTCGGTTATCTTGAACCCGATGCGCTCGTCGTCTTTTCTCACCTCGCGTGTAAGCATGTCATCAACTCTGAGCCCTTTGTTCTTGTAATGATCCTGGATTCGCTGCATGAGGGTCGTCTTTCCAGCTCCCGGTGCGCCTGTCACGAATACTATTCGAGGATGTTCACGGTTTTGGTTCAGGGGGAATCCACCTCATTTTGAAATTAAGGCCAAGGTAGTATACTTCCGAAGCTTCGGGGCGGCTCGCCTTCGGTTTCAATAACCTGCTTTTCTCGAAGAACTCGTCAGCTTCGTCCTGAAACCGTCTGAGCTCGGGTCCGTGGAAGAGTTTGATGAACGCGTTTCCCCCTTGCTTGAGAACCTCCTGCACTATTCTAAGCGCCGCTCTTGCAAGATCTACTTGTCTAGCATGATCCACATCCCATGCTCCAATGATTGTTGGTGCCAAGTCTGACAGAACCAAATCAGCAGGTCCCTTTAGTTCTGAAACTATTCTCCGCGGTAAGTCTTCAGAGTATATGTCCGCCTCTATCAGCCTCACGTTCGGATATGGTAGGGGTTCGATCTTTTTGATGTCTATTCCGAGGACCAAGCCCTCCGGTCCAACCGCTTCTCGCGCAATCTGCAGCCAGCCTCCCGGTTGGGAGCCGAGGTCGACAACTTTCTGACCTGGAAGCAGGAGCTTGTAGGTTCTCGATGTTTGGAGAAGCTTGTAGGCCGCTCTGCTACGGTAGCCTTTGAGCTTGGCCAGCTTGTAGTACTGATCCTTCTTCCTGCGCTCAATCCACTGGTTTGGCATAATGACAGTAATTGTATCCTAGCTGACTCTGGACCCGTTCGGTACATCCCTATCGATCGTGAGAATGGATAGTTTCTCGCCATCTGAGGCGGCCAGGAGCATGCCCTCCGATTTCTCCCCGGCAAATTTGGCTGGCTTGAGGTTCACGAGGAAGGCCACTCTCTTGTTCATCAGCTCCTCCGCCGCGTAATAACCAACGAGGCCGGTTACAGTCTGCCGCTTGCCCTGAGGGCCGAAGTCCACAACAACCTTGTAGAGTTTTTCAGTTCGCGGGACGCGCGAGACCTCCACAACTAGCCCAACTCGGATCTCGAGCTTCTTGAACTCGTCTATTGATACTTCTTTGGCCGGATCATCCATGGTCTTGGCGACAAGACGGGCGGCTTTTAGGGTTTGGAGAGTGGCTAAGCTTTGGCCTTCGGTCCAACGATCACGCTAGAGGTCCGTGACGGCTGTAGATATTTCCCAGCCATTTCTTGAAGCTGACTCTTGTTAATCTTTCGGAATAGTTGACGCCGCTTTGCGAAATAGTCTAGTCCAAGTCCGTAGTGGACGAGATTATGGCTTGTCCTGGCAACTCCCTCGGTTGACTCCAGTTCCATCAATGCAGAACCGGTCTGATTCTCTTTGGCGTCCTCAAGCTCCTGATCCAAGACTGGCTCATCGATAACCCGCTTGATCTCTTCTTCCATCAGCTTCTTTGCACGGTCCACGTTCTTCGGGTTTACCCCCGCAAGGGCGGTCCAGTTCCCGCCCTGGAGTCCAGCATTGAGAAACGATGTGCACGAATATGCCAGCCCTTCTTTGTCCCGCACCCTCTGTCCAAGCCTCCCCATGAAACCTAGTTCGCCCAGTATGGCGTTCAGCAAATTGAGCGGTTCATAGTCCGGGTGCAATCGCGCGACGGCTAGCGTTCCCATCAGGATCTCGGTTTGAGCCTTGTGAGCCATAACAATCTCTTTGTTGGCCGGATTTGGCTCGGTTCCGGAAATGCTCTTTAATGTTGAAGAGTCTTCTCTGTCACCAAATGTGCGGCCGCTCCACTTCAACGCTTGGTCGGATTTGAACTGTCCGGCGAAGGCTATGATGACGGGAGCCTTGGCAACGTGATCTTGAAAGAAGTTGACTAGGGTTGTTCGCTCGATCTTCTTGACACTCTCGGCCGTGCCGAACCTGTCCTGACTGTAAGGGTGGTTCTTGGGATAGACCAGTGCAAGTAGCTCGCGCATTCCTCTCCTCGTCGGATCATCGTCTCTCAGCCTGATGTCTGTAAGCAGTTCCTCTTTCTCTTTCTCCATATCCTTTCGGTCAAACGAGGGGCTGGTCAAGCATTCCGATAGAATATCGAGCACTCTCTTCATCCAAGGGGTCGTCATCCGTGCCTGGAACAATATCGCCTCAGGCGCATTCCGGAAACTAATCGCTGCTCCAACAGATTCCAAAGAGTCCGCGATTTTCTCCGGCCCTATCTTCCGCGAGCCTCTGATCAAGAGCCTGGTTGCAAGCTCTGCGATTCCATGGTGATTCTTCGCCTCTAGACCCATTCCAGCTCGGATGCTTCCATGGACTGCAACAGTCGGGTTATCGGTTGTCCGGTATAGAAGACATCTTACTCCCTTGGCGATAGAGTGTTCTTCGACCAGTTTGGGAAGATCGGAATCAATGCCCATGAGAGTTCCTCGTGCCTACCGTTCTGCAAACTGTTCGGTTCTCAACAGTCAGATACTTCCTCGCGATCTCCGAGATCTTGTCCGCGGTTACCTTTGACAATTTGTCAACCAGCTTCGTTATTGTCTCAAATGAGATGACAAGTTCGAAGATTCCGATCACAAATCCCTGACGAGCAACGCCATCAAACGTGTATGAGTACTGTGACCGAATCTGTGCCAGCGATCTATCTAGCTCGTGCCGACTTGGCGGGGTCCTCTTTATCCTCTCGATCTCATCGAACAATAGTTTCTCAGCCTTGTCAATATTGACGCCGTCCCAGACTGTAAGGTCGAGAGCGAAGACTGAGGGGTCGATGGTTGGAAAGAACTCTGAAGACGCTTGAGTCGCAATCTTCTTCTCAACGAGTGCCCTGTAGAGCCTGGCGCTTCTGCCTGATGTCTGACCGGGGCCGAACGCGAAGAGTCTTACTCCACTGAGAACCGCATCCAGCATCATTAGTCCGTAGACGTCTTCGTTGCCAAAGCCTGGAGTATGGTAAGCGACTTTGACGTAGTCAGCCTCGGAAGGAATACGCAACTCTACGCGTCTTTCTCCGGCCTGGGAGGGCTCGACGATACTGGGTTCAGGGGGGTTCTCAGTCTTGGAGAGGGGAGCGAAGCTCTCCTCGATCTTGGGCAGAATCTTCTTCGGAGAGAAAGGTCCCGCTACAACCAGCATAGCGTTTCCCGGCGCATAGTATCGCCGATAGTGTTCGAAGAGATCGTCTCGGGTGATTCGTTGAAGGTCAGGTTTTGTCCCACCCTCCGACCACCTGTAAGGATGGTATCGAAACGAGGTAAGGAATAATTCTTCAGTTGCCTGGAACTCGGGATCATTCTCGTTTCCCTCTCGTTCAGACACAACGACCGATCGTTCTGATTCAACTTCGCGTGGATCGAAGGCGGCGTTCATCATCCTCTCTGATTCGATCAGTAACCCTGTCTCGATGTGATCTGCAGGGAGGATTTCGTAGTAGGCGGTGAAATCCTTCGAGGTGAACCCGTTGTATTCTCCTCCGACTCTACTGACGAGACGTCCGATGTCCCCCTTGGCAAGTTTTCCTCCACCTTTGAATAGCATGTGTTCGACCCAGTGAGATATTCCGGTGAGGCCAGGCTTCTCGTTTCTTGAGCCCACACGATAGATAGTCCAGCAGCCAGCGACAGGAGCGTTGGGTATCTCCCGAATGAGGACCTTCAGTCCGTTATCTAGCGTCGACCTTGTTACCTGAAGCTCGCGCGGGATTGATAGCGTGGTTTCCATTTCTTGGATTTCCTGTTTGTCGGGATTCGTTGTTGTAAAGGGCTATTCCGTTTTTTCGCTTCGGCCTGAAAGCTCGTCGAACTGCTCTTTCGTGATTGCGTCCATGTCGAAAAGCCTCTGTGCAACGGTCGAGATTTTTGTGACCGAGTGTAGCTTGACTCCCTCTTTCATCAGATGCTGTTCGCCCCCTTCTTGCCTGTCGAGGAGAACGAGAGCGTTCTCGACAACTCCTCCTTCTCCACGAATGCTTTGCAGAGCGGTGAGAATGTTCTTGCCGGTCGTGATCACGTCGTCGATAAGAAGGACCCTTTCACCCGGTGTCAATATTCCTTCGACCGTTTTCTCTCTTCCGTGTAGTTTGATGTCCCTCCTCGTATAGACGAGAGGTTTGGATAGAGTGTATGCGAGTACGGAGGCCCACGGCAGCCCGCCCGTTGGTATGCCTCCAATCTTGTCGATTCCCTCAATAGATCTGGCGCTTTTCGCCAAGAGCTCTGAGCATGTGTGGAACGCGTCAGGAAAGCTTGGGATCACTCGGAGGTCTAGATAGTATGGGCTTATCCTGCCTCCTGATAATGTGAACATTCCAAATTGCAAAGCTCCAGTTCTCACTAGCAACTTGGAGAAGTCATCTTCAAGAGAACGCGGCGTCTAAGAACCCACCGTCATATGAACCGATGAGAATAGAAGCACCGAATTCTCGCTCATGAGCAGTCGGGTTCAGGTATAGCGATTTAAAGCCAAGCCCGAATCACAGCCCTGTCGGGGGAAAACACTGGAACTCTGGATTCCGTACGGCGAGACGGAGATCCCGATCAGAGTTCCAGACGACAACTTCTACAAGATTCTCGAACCTAAGAAACCCACCTCGAGCGGGCAGTTGTCCGATCATATCGAAGAGTCCCTCTCTCACCCTCTCAACGACTTCTCCCTCTCAAGCATCGTAAAGGCGGGGAATGTCGCAGGGATACTAGTAGACCCTATTGTTCCGCTGAGTGCTCAGATGCAAGCCATCGAAATAGTCAAAGCAAGGCTGAACGCCCTCGGTGTCAGCGAGACTAAGCTCTTCTCTCGCCGTCGTACTTCAAACGTAGAAGCTCGACCGTCCCTGGACCAGCCAGGCATCAAGACCTTCGACCCAGGAGATGAAACGTTCACCGAGTTGGGCAAGACTAGCCAAGGAACGAGTGTTCATCTCGAAACAGAGCTTCTCACGTGTGACGTCAGAATCAGCCTTACCATGGTGACCCCACACTTTGCGAGCGGTTTCACAGGTGGACCTGACATCCTCCTTCCGGGTGCGTCGTCATTTGAAACAATTGCCAAGAACAGGTCCCTGATGGTGAAAGGCGTTTCAAACCCGGGCGACACCAGCGAGAACATGGTCCTTTCGGACGCTTTTGAAGCATACAAGATGGCAGGCGTCTTCTACTGCCTTACCTTCATACCGGATGGCTGGGGCGGAATCGATTCGGTATTCTCGGGAGAACTGGAAGCGGTGTTTAGAGAGGCCATCCCGAAATATCTACAGGTCCACAGCCCAAGGATCGACCGGAAGTCCGATGTTGTCGTCGTCGCGGCGGGAAAGCTCTTGGGAATGGACCTCTACCATGGAGTCCGAGTCCTCTCCAACGCCTTCGGCGCCGTAAAGAGAGAAGGAACAATCATCCTTGTCGCAGAGTGCTCAAAGGGTATTGGAGACCAAGGGTTCCTAGAACTCTCAAGACGATTCTCAGAGAGGAAGGAGCTAGTTACGGAGCTTCGACACAAGTTCAAACTTGGAAGCCACGTCTCACTCTTCCTTCAAGACGCTCTGGAAAAGCACAGAGTACAACTCGTATCCGTATTACCGGATCTCTACGCCAGAGATTCCTTCAAGCTGAAGCCCTCTCGAACAGCTTCTAGTGCAATCCAACAATCCATTCGAGTCGAAGGAAAGGAAGCAAAGATTCTGATCGTGACAAGAGGCGACCTGACAATCCCAACTGTCCTGCCTGCCCTAGACGACCGTTGATAAGATGCCAATTCGGGGAGTTCGGATGCAAATGAGAATTGGAAAAATCAGCCCGATTGCGATTTCCCTTCTGATTCTACTCTCAATTTCACAAGCGAACGGACAATATTCTCAGTCCACTTCGCCAGGAGCTGTTGCTGCGTCTAGAGTAGTTCCCTTGACCATCAAGATTGTTCTGCTCGGGTTTTCCAGTACTGACCTAAACTCTTCCTATCTGACAAGCGGCATAAACTCGATTCCGGTCAAATACCAACAAGTTCTCCAGGGGCCCATCAATACCGGGGTCATGTTCAGTTTCACATACCAATACGTGTATGAAAAAGCAAGCTCGACTCTGGTTCAGAGCTTCGCCAAATATCTGAACTCTACTGTAAAGGAGCAGGACACATTTCCAGGCCAACCCCCTCCGGGCTTTGCCAACCCAGCTCTCAACAACACCGGTTCAAGAGTCAATCGGGTCCTGAACTACTTCTACGACGCGAGCAAGGTCGAGAACTGGCTCACTTCAAACCAAACCCTTTTCGGAGCAGTCCCAACGGCCGGATACACCCTTTTCATCGCTGATCTCAACACGACCATACCCTCCTTGACATACCAACAATACCAGGCGTACAACACGAAATGTCCCGCAATATGCACCAGCAATGTGACTGCAAAGGCGCACTACTATAATCGAACGGCAACCGATCCAGACCTCGGTCTGAATCTGACTCGTCATTACATGACCGGGTGGGGAGGGACCGGTAGAATCTACTACACGGATCTTTCAGCGGGCACGAGCTACTGGACGGGCGAGCTTCCGATCCAGGTTGCGGCAGGAGCTAGAGGTGTGAACCTTGCGACACTTTACGGCAGGATATGGGCAGCTGAATTCATCAATGACTACATAGCTGGCGCGGTCGACAACCTGTTCGCGGCGGACCAGCTCTACCCCGTCACATACGCCCAGAACTACAATTTCCAACTGTTCGTCTTTGACAACAGGACAATCACGGAAAAGGCCAAGGGCCCGAAAATCTCCACAACGCTCAACACTACCATGGTTCAAAGCCAGCTCGCAAGCCTCCTTCCCTTTGCAAAAGTCACAGTCACAGCAAGATTCTCTAACATCACAGCCTTCCCACAGCTTGCCGCCGTAGTCGCCAACGCAACAACTAAGGTGAAAGATCCTGCTTTGTCGATTCCGATAGTCGATGCAAGGCTAGTCTGGAACTGGTTGTCCACCTACGGCCAAGGACACATTACCCAGTTCATCAACGCTACACACACAACCTCAACCTACGATATCCCAGGATTCCTTTTCGCATTACAGGGAAACTACACGTTCGCCTTCACCTTCAAGGAGAACATCGCGTTACGCGAACCTCCAGGCTCGATAACCGGCGTCGCCTTGGGGGACATGATCCTCGTCGACCAATCAAACTCGACGCTCACGGCTGGCGATAATCCTTTGACCTATAATCAGCCGGGAAAAGGCATGGGCTTCACACGTGCAGCAATCCACGAGCTCGGGCACATGATGGGCTTGAACCACCCATTCATCTACGACCAGACTGAAGATTTCACAAACAGTGTAATGGCCTATTACCCGTACTCCAACACGTATAGCCAGTTTGACAAGGACACCGTTCTCAGAGGCATAAACGACGAGCTCCTGATAGTTGCTCAAGACGCCCTCGCTGCCACAGGAAACAGTTTGGTCAACAGCGGGACTATCGCCGCTGCAAGACAGCAAATGACTCTCGCGGACCAACACTACTCAACAATGGACTATGCCGGTGCAGTCCAGTACTCGTTGGCGGCCGCGCTGGATGCTCTGCAGGCCGAAGCGAGCGGTTCGCTCTTCTCGGCAGGGCTCGTGTTTGGACTGATCGGGCTCGCAGTGGGTGTAGCCGTTGGTCTCCTGGGGGGATTCTTTTTCTTCAGAAAGCGCAAGGCTTCTTCTGCGGTCGGTTACAATCGCTGTCCAACCTGTCAACAGCCCGTTCGCTGGGATCCTGTTCAGATGAAGTGGTATTGCGATAGATGCCAGAGACCTGTCTAGAAAATGGTCCCTAGTAGTAGGGCAAAACCTCAACGAGATACTCGCAGCTATCTTTGAACCTTTCTCGAAGAACAATTTCTTGTTCGATGTCGGTATGTATAATAAGGGAAATCAGCGGTTTTCTTGGAAACTCAGGGAGATTTGGAAACTAGGTGTCGGGGCCAGGGTTCAGATCCAAGTTCAAGGATACTGACGTGGCAGTTACCTTCAGGGATCTTATCCTCCTTCCCGGATGGACCGAAGTCGAACCAAACCAAGTCCAGCTCTCAACTCAAGTCACCGTAAACCACTCTCTCAACATGCCCTTCGTCGCGAGTCCAATGGACACGGTGACTGAGAGCGAGATGGCCATAGCGGTCGCCAGACTCGGAGCCCTCGGAGTGCTCCACCGAAACTGTACAATGGAGGAAGAGGTGGAGATGGCGAAGAAGGTGAAACGTGCCGAATCCCTCGTGATAAAAGACGTGATCACAATCAGACCCACCGAGACCGTCGAGTACGCCACCGAGCTGATGCAGAAGCACAATATCTCCGGTCTACCGGTCGTCGAAGCAGAGAAGCTAGTGGGTATCGTAACCGGCAGAGATGTTCGCTTTGCAGACTCTAGCCTCCTTACCAAGGACGTCATGACAAAGAAGGTCATAACCGCCCCAGACGACACGAACATAGAAGATGCAAAAGAGATTCTTCACAAACACCGAGTTGAAAAACTTCCACTAATCGACAAGGAAGGCCGCCTCAAGGGCTTGATGACCATCAAAGACATCCTGCTTCGAGGAAGGTTCCCTGACGCCGCCCGAGACGAGAACGGACAACTGCTTTGCGGCGCGGCAGTATCGCCCTTCGATCTCAAGAGAGCGAAGAAGCTCAGCGAGATCGCCGACATTCTCGTCATAGACGTGTCCCACTTCCACAACGCCAACGTGTTTGCCGCGACGAAAAAGATCCTGGAAGAAGTCGACGCAGACGTTGTCGTGGGAAGCATCGGGACATACAAGGCTGCCGAGGATGCAATAACAAAACTGGAAGGCATTGCAGGATTCCGAGTCGGAATAGGCTCAGGCTCCATCTGCACTACAATGGAGGCAACAAAAGCAGGCTCACCAACCGTCTACGCAACCGCGCAAGTTGCCGACGCAGTTCGAACATACGGGTCGAAGATCCCTATAATCGCGGATGGTGGCATACGAGGACCCGGGGACGCCGCCGTCGCGATGTCACTTGGAGCGTCAGCCGTAATGATGGGCAACCTGTTCGCGCGTTGCAAAGAAGCGCCTGGCACACTGATTACGATTGGCGGCCGTTATTACAAGCAGTACAGGGGAATGGGAAGTCCTTCGGCCATGGCGAAGAGGTTCTCTATGGATCGCTATGCCCAACCCTCGAAGGGGCTCCCGGAGGGAGTTGAAGGCTGGGTCCCCTACAAGGGAGAAGTGGGCGTTGTCATGCAAGAAATGTCTGCGGGGTTGCAAGCATCCATGGGATACGCAGGAGCCAAGACGATTCCGGAACTCTGGGAGAAAGCACACTTAGCTGCGATAACTCACTCGGGCGCTGAGGAAGCCCGTCCACATGATGTGCTTCTGCCCTCTGATTCCCCGGAAAGAGTCTAAGGAACCACCGCTAGTTCCAGCGGAATATCTTCCCACGTACGATCGTCTGAACTACTCGAAGCTTCCTAAGATCATCCGGTGTGGATTCAAAGGGGTCACGGTCTACGATCGTCATGTTCGCCCATTTGCCAGCCTCTAGAGTTCCCTCCTCGTTTTCCGAGAACGAGGCATAGGATGCGCCCGTCGTGTAACAGGAGAGCGCCTCGCTTGGTGTTAGGTTTTCCCCGGTAGGGAGGCCGGGGCGAGAGACTGCTGACCACAAGCCCTCAGCCGTGCTTGGATCATCGCTAGGGCTGTCGGATCCGGCTGCCAAATGGATTCCTGCTTGAAGCATGGATTTGAACGGATACAAGTATGAGATCCGCTTTCCGAGACGTTTTTCGGCCCAACTATCCGAGTAGATGAAGCGCGGTTGAACAGAGGCAACCAACCCTAGCTCTGCCATGTCTCGCATCAGCCCCGGGGGCACGAGAGATGCATGTTCTATTCGATGTCTCGATTTCCGACACTCGCCGGGCCCTATAGTCTCGCTCAGTGTCTCGACCCCCATCGCGACGGCCCTATCGCCAATGGCGTGCAAGCATAGTTGAAGCCCGGTGTCTCGGGTCTTGTCGATCACGCTCAGGAGCTGCTCCTTAGAAATTGTCAGCATTCCTGACGAGCCCGGGGCATCGTCGTACGGGTTTCCGAGAGCTGCTGTTCTCGCACCGAGAGACCCATCTAGGAATAGTTTGATCCCTCCAATTCTGAAGCCGTTCGTCCAAACGCCAAGTTCGTCTTTCATTGACCCAGCTTGTTCGAGCATGTTCATTGGTAGAATCGCGTAGATTGTCTGCTCAATCCTTCCCTGATGCTTCAGATCTTTGAGGGCTTTGAATTCTTGCTCGTCTTCGATTATGCAGTGCAAGGAGGTGACACCTTGCTCTAACAGTTTCTGAGACGCGACAAGTAGGGCCTCTCTTGCCCCTTTCTCATCTCTCGGGACTGACCTACTAACGATCTCAAGGGCTCGTTCTTTCAATATGCCGTTGGGTTTGCCAGTTGAGTCTCTCTCAATTTCTCCGCCAAACGGGTCCGGAGTGTTATCATTGACGCCTGCTTTGGCCAGTGCGGCCGAGTTTGCGACGGCGACGTGGCCGCAAATTCTTCTAAAGAAGATCGGGTTGGCTATGATATCCATGTCGGATCGATCTGGGTATCGGTGCTCTCGAAGCTTCTCTTGATCCCATCCTCTTCCAAGTATCCACTGATCTTTCAGTTTTCCCGACGCTGCCTTCGCAAGCATCGTTTGAATTTCGGCAATGGATCTTGCACTCGACAAATCGAGGGTACGCAGCAACATTCCGTATCCCAGAAGGTGAACGTGGGAGTCAGCGAGACCGGGAACGCCGACCAGCCCGTGAAGGTCAACAGAATTGGTTGACGCGGCCTTGAGTCTTAGAAGGTCTCGGCAGGAACCTGTTGCCATGACCCTGCCGTCCGTGATTGAGATCGCTTCAACTCTGCTCTGTCTGTCTGGCTGAGGATAGATTCTTCCGTTGTAAAGTATCAGATCAGGATTGGCCAAGGTCTCTTACTGGGATGCAGCCGTCATTGATAGTGGACTAATGAGAGAGGAGATTGTCGATTCAATCTTTGATGCATCCTTCAGTGGAGGTCCGCAGACTTTGCCCACACAGACATATGCAACGGGAGCTGCTGCAGGCTCATAGCCGAGTTGCTTGATCCTCTCAGAATCCTTTGCCGGGTCCAGTTGGAGCAGATACCTTCTGACAGGGTAAAGTTTTCTAGCTTGCACTCTGAATTTTTCAGCCTCCTTCGACTTGGATCCGAGAATAGTAACTCCGACCGGCCCGTTTAGCAGGGATTCAAGTGCAAGCGCATATGATGCAGCCATTATCCCGTACCGCTCATATTCCTTAGCGAAGAGCCTCAGTGTCTTCTCCGCAAGCTTCTCGTACAGATCATCCCCAGTAATCCAGGACAGACGAAGCGTTGCTGTGGCCATCGTACTGTTCTCGTCCATAGGTTTGTCCCGAGCCCGAAGTTCTCCGATGTCTGCTGACTGTTCTGCAATGTCGAAGAATCCCCCGCCTTCCTTATCACCCAGTGTTCTAATCGAGTAATCCAGCAATTTCTTCGCTGTCTCAATGTGATCCCAGTTTCCAGTATACTCGTAAGCATCAGCCAGAGCATGCAAGGTTAGAGCGTGATCTATCAAAAGTCCCTTCAGTGCCGAGACATCTGCGCCGAAATAGTGCGGTAAAGCCCCTCTATTGTCAATGGTGGCTATGACGCGCTCTAGAGTTTTCAAACCGAATTTCGTATACTCGGGCTTGTTCGAGACCGCGCCGGCGAGCAGGTACGATGAGACGAAGAGAACATTGTAATTTGTGTAGAAAGTTTTGTCAATACTTGGTGCCGAGCGCCTTTTTCGCTCGTCCAAACCTAGCTTGTAGTATTCCTCGTCAGCATCTTGGCTCCCGTAAAATCCTCCCTCTTTCAAGTCTGCAAATTTCGACTGAACGTACCGTAGAATACCCTCAGATCTCTCCTTAAACACCGGGTTTCCCGAGACCTGAAACGCTTTGAGATATATTGCAAGAAGCCGGGCATTATCCTCAGCCATCTTCTCAAAGTGGGGTATCGTCCAATCCCTAGTCGTGGAGTATCGGAAGAACCCGTCCTCAACATGATCGTAGAGTCCCCCTCTTCCCATCTGCTCAAGAGTCTTGTTGACAACCGTGAGCATCTCCTTCTCCCCATGGTAACGATATCTCACGAGAGCGTATTCGAGAGAGTCAGTCTGCGGAAACTTAGGCTCAAAGCCAAATCCACCGTAGTCAATGTCAAAATTGACCGCGATAGTGGTTCCAATATCCTCGGCAATACTCTCCGTCAGAGGGTCAGTCGTCGCCTTTGGAATCCGAGGCGGCTCAAGCTTGCTTCGAATCTTCCCCTTGCTCTTAGCGTACATGTCAAGTACCGATCGGATGACTTCGCGCAACTGTTCAGGTGGGATGTAGGTGCCGCCTGTGATGATCTTTCCCTCGCTGTCGAGGAAAGCAGTAGTGGGCCATCCCCCCATGTTATATCGCCGGTTGACATCAGGTCTCTTATCGGTATCGACTCTTATCGGGACGAACTTCTTGTTTAGCGCGTCAACTATTGACGGATCCGAGTAAGACGTTTCGTCCATGACGTGGCACCAGTGGCACCAAGACCCCTTGATATCGAGGAGAATCGGTTTGCCTTCGGCCCGAGCCTTGTCAAAACTCTCCTTACTCCAATCGAGCCACTGTATCTTTCCCACGTTTAGTCTAAGTAATGGGTCGTTGAGAATGATATAAGAGTCCCATTCGGGTCGCTATCCGTTATCGTATGCTATGGTTCGGATGGGGATAGTTGTCTAAGTATCGACGCGAGGAGCCGGGCGCGCTTCCTAAGCATCGGCACTGCCAAGTCTGCGGCACACCGACAGAGTTGAAACAGGAATATTGCAGCGACAAATGCAGGATGGCCGGGAAGAAGATTCAGAGGACTAAGATGAGAAATATCATCGTGATAACTGGATTGGTCTTCGTGTTCTACATCGCATTTCTGCTGTTCGTCCCCAAGTAGAGCCCAGCTCTACACGGAGAACTCTACGAAGTGAACAGTACTCGACATGTTCGAGTTGTCAACAACCTGCCACATGGGACACTAAGCCAATCGACAATCTCGTTGATGGGGTCGCAGTCGAAAATCCATGTTTCGCCCTTCATGTGGGTCGTGACGAAGTATTTTTGGCAAAAATATTTTAAAGCAGACTTCCTGTTGACAGGTGACGACTAGTCCATGGTGTCGAAGCGGGGCAATATTCGGCACGTAGAGATCAATGTCTCAAACTTCGAAAAGTCGAAGGCTTTCTACCAAGACTTTCTGGAATGGCTGGGCTACAAGCAAATCTTGGATGAGAAAGATTTTGCGGGGTGGGATAATGGCGAAACCCAGATTTTCGTGACCTACTTGGAGCGCTACAAGGAGTTAGGGTTTCATCGCAGACGGGTGGGATTGAACCACATTGCCTTCCAGGCAAAATCGAAAGCAGATGTTGACAGACTTCACAGCGAGTTTCTTGTTCCGAGGAGCATCAAGGTGCTCTATGGTGGGCCGAAGGAACATCCTGAGTATCGTAAAGGCTACTACGCGGTCTATCTCGAGGACCCCGATAGAATCAAGTTGGAATTTGTCCATTGAGCCGGATAGGGGCTCACGAATAGACCTAGTCGTTGACGGATTTGTTGGCCAATCCCACTATTTCACTGGCTGAGCGGTACCTGTTCTCCTGGAGGAACTTTGACATTCCTGCGGTGATCTCTCTGAACACTTCAACCCCTCTGTACATCACCGCTGTTCCGACTTGGATCGCGGATGCTCCCGCCATCATCATCTCAACCGCCCCCCTCCAATCCGTTATTCCCCCAACCCCGATGATGGGTATCTTGACCGCCGCCTTCGCCTGATACACTGTTCTTACAGCCAGCGAGTGGAGAGCCGGGCCTGAGAGACCTCCATAGACTCCTCCCAAAATCGGAGCGGCCGCGTCGACGTCTATCGCCATGCCCAAAGCAGTGTTGATAGCAGTGAGGGCATTCGCGCCTGCAGCTTCGGCCGCTTTCGCAATTTCTTGAATGTTAGCAACGTTAGGAGTCAGCTTGACAATGACTGGCAATTTGACTCTGGCCTTGACGGCTCGCGTCACCTCAGCAACCATCTCTGCCCTCTGACCAATTTCGACTCCAACCTCCCTCACGTGTGGGCAGGACACGTTTAGTTCTATCGCGATCGCACCGCCTTCTTCTCCTTTGGAAGCGGCTTCCGCGAATTCTTCTCCATCGAAGCCGAAGACGCTAGCTATCACCGGGACTCCCGCCTTCGAAACCGCAGCAACCTCTTCCCTCATCTCGTCCATTCCGGGATTCGGGATCCCGAGAGCGTTAAGATATCCACCTGGAACTTCGATGAAAGACGGATTCCGATAACCCTCTCTGCCCTTTCGGTTGAACGATTTTGTAACGACTCCTCCCGCCCCTGCTCTCGAGGCACGGACCATGACTTCACTAGAAACACCAAGAATTCCGGAAGCGAGAATCGTGGGGTTGGGGAGCTTTATACCAGCAAACTCCACCGATAGGTCAGGTTCCAAATGCTGCCGAGACAGTATACCTGTTCCACATTAATTATCTTCGCACCGTGCCAGCGCTACAAGATCGACAGAACCAAGACAAGCGAGCGATCTTGAAGGCCTACCTGGTCGATTCACCTGCTGGACTCTTCCTGCTGGAAAAGACTGGCAAGATTGCCGAAAAAGCACTCTTCCCCCGAAACCCCAAAGACGCTGCTGTGAAACTGAACGAAGTTCGCCAGGGACGACTACCCCCGGAATTCTCCGAATTCGCGAACCGCCTGTCCCAGATGGGCCTCGAAAAACTCACTGTAGACAACGACTATCTCGCAAGAATCTTGCGCGCATTTTTGACCTCGGAAGTCGTCCTGGACGAAAGGGACGAAACGATCTCAAAGTTGCGGAATCGGCTGCCCAATATGCTTGTCCGGTTCCGGATCGTGGAGTCAAAGGACGATTACGAAAAACTTGTTCACGATGTGTCGATGGAAATCGCGCAGGCATCAATTGCGGAGACCGGTACGAAGCGTGACCTTTACGCGATCCAGACCGTCAGATGCATCGAGGACCTGGACAAGGTACTGAACCTGCTGGCAGGTCGGATACGAGAATGGTATGGGCTACATTTTCCTGAACTAGACAGGCTCGTGGAAAAACACGACAGCTACATTCGGCTTGTCCAAAGCCTTGGCACACGCGACTCGTTCTCCCAAGAGTCCCTCGTCGAAATGGGCATACCTCAAGAACGGGCACGGATCATCTCGGAAGCAGCCGAGAAATCCTCAGGAGCAGATCTTCCTCAACCCGACCTCTTATGGCTTCAAGAAGTCTGCGCGACGGTTCTTCAAATGTACAAGCTGAGAGAGACTGCTGAAAAGTACACTGACAAGATCATGCTGGAGGTAGCCCCCAACATGACAGGAGTTCTAGGTGCAGTTCTTTCCGCCAAGATCCTTTCGATGGCTGGAGGCTTAGAGAACGTGGGTAAGATGCCGGCCAGCACGATACAGGTGCTGGGTGCGGAAAAGGCGTTGTTCCGAACTCTGAAAACTGGAGCTCGCCCTCCGAAGCATGGAATAATATTCCAATACGCCGCCATCCACCAGTCCCCGAGATGGCTGAGAGGACGAATTGCCCGCGCAGTTGCAGGGAAACTTGCTATTGCCGCCCGAATGGATGCGTTCGGCGGAGCCAACGAAGGCGACAAGATGCGAACGGCATTAGAGAAGAAGCTTAGTGATCTCAAAGATCGTTATCAAGGACAACCACCCAAGAAGAAGCATGCCACGCAATGGCGTCCACCCCCACAAGAAGTTCGAAGGGATCTATCTGATCGGGGGGGAAGGGGAAGAGAGACTAGGTACCCGCAGCCTGGCCCCGGGAGAGAACGTTTACGGCGAGGAAATCGTCAAAGTTGGCGATGAAGAGTATCGGATCTGGGACCCGTTTCGGAGTAAGCTCGCAGCCGCTATCCTGAAGGGACTTCACAAAATCCCGATCAGGGAGAAATCGAAGGTCCTATACTTGGGAGCTGCCAGCGGAACGACCGTCAGCCACGTAAGTGACATCGTAGGACGCGAGGGAAGAGTATACTGTGTTGAATTTGCGCAAAGATCCTTCAGGGACCTAGTTAACAACGTGTCCAAGAACAGGATCAACACCGTACCAATCTTTGAGGACGCTCGCTTTCCCAGTAGATACCGCACCCTCGTCTCCGAAGTTGACTCCGTGTATTGCGACATCGCACAGCCAGACCAGGCAAGAATATTGGCCGAAAACCTTGACACGTTTCTAGATCCAGGCAATGAGTTCCTCATGGCAATCAAAGCGCGAAGCATTGACGTGACTAGAGATCCAAACGCCATTTTTCG
>Ga0209761_1000045_pt1 | contig 57679 bp, 66 predicted proteins | sample GraSoi013_1_40cm_4_FD_185818 | JGI IMG/M metagenome (GOLD analysis project Ga0209761, IMG submission 185818) | Grasslands soil microbial communities from the Angelo Coastal Reserve, California, USA - Sample 09_25_2013_1_40cm (SPAdes) (version 2) | ecosystem: Environmental > Terrestrial > Soil >... | reverse complement strand
AAAGGGGAGTATCTGTCAACGGTCTCGCGATGCATGAGTGGTTCAGGTGACGGTCGAAAGGAGACTCCTATTGGTCCACATACGCGTCCGAAAAATTGGCGTCAATCTAAAAAGCAACCCAGCGAGCAAGCTGTCTTCCCCAGTAAACGGTGAATCAATGGCCAAAGCATCAAGAGGGCTGTTCGCAGCCCAAAAGCTCCGCAAGAGACGTAAAGAGTTCAGGTGGGCCTACGCACCGTACAAGCGACGAATGCTTGGACTGGACTACAAGTCAGACCCGCTCCAGGGAGCCCCACAAGGAAAGGCCATCGTTCTAGAGAAGGTTGGCGTTGAATGCCGACAGCCAAACAGCGCTGTCCGCAAATGCATTGCTCCGAACAGTCAGATTCTACTCGAGGATGGCACACATCTAACGATGGAAGACTTGTCCCATTCGTGGCATGCTAGCCAGGTCATGACCCTGGACTTGAAAGGTCAACACACTGAGGCTTCGGGACTTGTTGACTATTTCAAACTGAGCCAAGAAGAAGCTACCCAAGTTGGAGCCCTCGAAATTGTTACGTCGGAGACGGGTCGGCGAATCGTTGCCAGCGGCGACCACCCCTTCTACACGTCAAAGGGCATTGTGGAAGCACGACAGCTTAACGCTGGAGACACACTCATCGTGCTTCCGTCGGAACCCGTGAAAAAGGAATATCGCGACGATACCATCGTAACCGAGGACGATATTCGGCAGAATGCTCCTATCTCGTCGAAACTTGACCGAATCATCGATCAGCTTAGAGAGCATCGTATCTTGCCCTTAACCTATGCTAGTGCCCGAATAGGACCGATTGCACGACTCCTCGGCCATCTATATGGGGATGGAAGTCTCAGCTATGCCAAAGGTGGTAATGGATTTAGTGCCAAGTTCGTCGCAACGGGGTCTCCTGAGGATCTCAGAGTTATCAGCGCCGATATCGAGTCGCTGGGTTTCCATGTTTCCCCTGTTTATGTGGGAAATGCTACAAGCGTAATCACCATGACTGACGGGACCCAGCAGATGATTTCAGGGTCGTATAGTTCCGCATCCTGTACATCCATAGCTCTTTTCACGCTTCTGAAGGCTCTGGGTGCACCAGTTGGAAGGAAATCCGACTCTTCATACACGGTTCCAGCCTGGGTCCTTGCGGGTCCATCGTGGGTCAAGAGGGAGTTTCTCGCGTCTTATTTTGGAAGCGAGCTGGAGAAGCCGAGAGTCAGTTCAAGTCACGGGACCTTCATGCCACCCTCGTTCGCAATATGCAAGGCAGAAGGAAGGATTGAAGGTGCTCAGCGCCTTCTGGCTGGAATTCAGCAGCTACTCCTTGAGTTTGGAGTGAGAATAGCCTCGGCAAGAGTCCAGCCTTTCATCGTTCGAACCAAGGGAGAGAGGTCATTTAAGCTGACGGCCTACATCGCATCTGGTATCACGAACCTTCTGCATCTCTACGGGAAAATCGGATACAAGTACAATGGAAAACGGGAACGCCTCGCGCGGCACGCCTACGAATACTTGCTGGCTCGACATCATCATATTCTGCAGACCATTGCTGCGCATTCTCTGGCCCGGACGTTGAGGGAAGAAGGCCTAGCAATAAGGGAGGTCCATAGAAAGGTCGTCCAATCTGGATATCCTGTAACTTTTGGAGCGGTAAGCCGCTGGCTTTCTGTGGGGGTTCGCGACCCGGAGAAGCTTGGCACTACGACACGTAGGGCAACTTCCTTCCAAGAGTTTGTAGCCCGTAACAAAGATTTACCTGAAGGTTTGGTATGGGAGACAGTTTCACGAGTCGAGGCAAGAGACTTGAAGGATTTGCGGGACATTACTACACGTAGCACCAGTCACAATTTCTTTGCCAACGGTTTCCTCACCTCCAACTGTGTGCGAGCCCAGATTATCAAGAACGGCAAGACCGTGACCGCGTTCCTCCCAGGCGACGGAGCGTTGAACTTCATAGACGAACATGACGAGGTCGAGATCGAGGGAATTGGAGGCGCTGAAGGAAAGGCGTATGGCGACCTTCCCGGAACACGCTACCGTGTTTTCACTGTCAACGGTGTAAGCCTTGACGCCTTATTGAAGGGCAAGAAAGAAAAGCCCCGTCGCTAGTTCGCTTGATACTGAGAGGTTACTGCCGGTCCTTGTATCGATACGCGTGTCTGTGTAGGTTCGGTACCAATTTACTTATCTTTTTGAGTAAGAAATGTCCAAACGGCTTTAGTAACCAACGCTAATACGCTGAGAATTCCCGGAGACATGAAACAAAAATGGCACTCGTATGGGGAACGGTATGCACCGACTGCCAAATTCTCGCTGTAGAGAACTGCCCCCACTGCAGCAGAGACCTGTGCGAAAAGCACAGCGCGCAGCACGAATGCGACCGGCTCAAAGCCCGAAGCTTCGAAGTCGCCGGCTAATGACATATCATACATCCGTTAACCGAACTTAGGTTCTTCGTCCTGGAGAATAGCTCGCGCGATTGAATCAACGCGTCGCAGTTGCGGCTCTGGGCTGACTTGACGAGCTGTACTTCTTCCTGAAATCCATCAACCCGATCTCCTCTCCGAACACAAGAACCTGACCCTCCGAGCGTCGTTGGTAGAAAGGAAGCTTAACGACCTCAGCTCGGACTCTCCGGTCCCGGATTCCCACACTAAACGTTTCTCCAACAGCTGCGAGCGATGGAGGGAGGTAGCCCATTCCAATCCCGACACTGAGCGTTGGAGAAAATGTGCCGCTCGAAACTTTTCCGACGGTCTCAACATCAACAAAAATATCTTGGCCTTGACGCGGAATTCCCTTCTCCTTCATTTTGAAACCAACCCGTACGCGGCTAGGTCCTTTTTCCTTTAGGCTTAGGATGGCGTTCTTGCCCACGAAATCCGGCTTCTCCGAACGAACGACCCAGTTCAGCTTCGCTTCGACAGGAGAAGTATTCTCGTCAATATCATTTCCATAGAGACACATGCCTGCTTCAAGTCTCAAAACGTCTCTCGCACCGAGCCCGACGGGACAGATCCCTAACTCTCTTCCACCCGACAACATCTTCTCCCAGACTTTCACGGCATTTGCTGGCTCCTTTACACTGGTGTTCCAGATGTAGATCTCGAAACCGTCCTCACCCGTGTACCCGCTACGAGTCAAGAGACACGGGATCCCGGCAACCTTCACATCTCTGGTTCCATACTTCTCTACCTCGTCGAGCTTTATACCGGATACATTCCATAGGACGGTTCCCGCCCTAGGACCTTGAACTGCAAACATAGCAACATCATCGGAAACATCGGAAAGGGTCGCATCGCTCCTCGTCTTGTTCTTGAGAAGCCAGCGCCAGTTCTTGTCACGGTTACCCGCGTTATAGACGACAAGATATCGCATGCTACCGATTCTGAAAATAGTAAGATCATCCATAATTCCCCCTTTAGGATTGCAAAGGAGAGAATACTGGCCTCTTCCAAGCGCGAGCTTAGACACATCGTTTGTCGTGAGCTGGTTGAGAAATGACTCGGCGCTTTTTCCTTCGGCTAGTACCCGTCCCATATGGGAGACGTCGAATATTCCACAGTTGTTCCTGACGCTGTGGCATTCCGGGATTATGCCCTCGAACCAGACGGGGAGGTCGAAACCAGCATACTCGACAATGTTACCGTGCTTCCGGTGATACTCATAGACCTGGGTTCTTTTTGCCAAGACCGACGACTTGCTAGTTCAGTGCTGGTAGAAAAAAGAATGCGAAGCAGCTACGGACCGGGAACGGGCGTCTCAGGAATAATCTTCAGGTTCTCAGTATCAAACCCGAGCTTCTTACCGCACTTCGGGCAATAGCCGCCATTGCGTTGAATGATCTCGCCAGGAGTCTCCAGCTCAAGCCCGGTGTAGAGGAGTTCCCCGCACTTGGAGCATAATATTCTCTGCGGACACAAATCGGTGCGGAAGCCTCGTGACGCTTCATGACCCAGCGCGCTATAAAAACGGTTTCAGAGTAGCGCATGCACGTGGGAAAGCAGGGCTTATTATCGGCGATGGCCCTCTCAGGCTTGACGACGTGGACCAGCGATGGGTTTCAGAACAGGATTCTTCAAAATGAAGAGATCCCTCAACAACCTAGCATTCAGAATGAGCTTTGTGAAACTCGCGCCTGGATCAAGCAGGCCACTATTACCTGTAGCCTCATTCGTGATACTTGCCTTCACAGTCTTTGTTCTCGCAGGCGGATTGTTCATTCTGGTGGGCGCCGGTACGTCTGTAAGCCTCTTGAACGTGCAGCAAGGTCTTGGCTTCGTCTATCCCCACGACATTAACAACCAGACTCCCGCCGAAGGAGTGTTCGTAGCTTTGCTCTACGCGTTTGGTGTCGTCGGATTGTACATGATGTTCATGAGCACAAGGAACGCCTACCGGCCCAAACGCGCATACGGATTTCTGGGGTTCGGCATGCTTCTAAGCTTCGTCTTCATGGCCACCGCATACTTCGTACTATACCAGAAACTGATGTAGGCTCTCCTCGAAGCCGCTAAGTTCTCGATCTAACGAACTTACTGGAAGGCCTTGTAGGCCGAATTATTTGTTTGAATCAGAACTAGATTGAGTCTTAGAACATTCACGTACTGAGTGCCAAAGATCCAGAAAGTGCCCTCCTCATTCTGGTCAACGATCTGTTGCAACATGTCCACCGGAATACCAGTGGCCGTGCTTATCCTCGTAATCTGAGAATACGCATCCTGGACAGTAATGTCGGGGTCTACCCCGGAGGCAGAATCGTTTCTTGGATGGAAAAAGATGGGTAGGCTGAAATTCTGCGCAATAAGACTAGAGCCGACATTCTTGCCATGAAGCTGTACTAGGCTTCCATTCGCTTGGGACGGTAGGAATACTTGGGCGATTCCCGTTATGACAAGGGGAAACACCAGCCCACAGAGAACCAGCGAGATTACTGCCAATCTTACAGCAGGACTAGAGTTTTGCCAGAGTTCACGCTTGAAGCTCACCATGGTTTTTCTCTCCTAGAGCAACGATATTGCCACGTCTATCAGCTTAATTCCGACGAATGGAATGATGACTCCGCCGATCCCGTAGATCATCGTGTTCTTCAGGAAAAGGGTCATGGTTCCAGAGGGCTTGAACGTGACCCCTCTCATCGCCAAGGGAATGAGGAGGGGAATTATGATAGCATTGAATATAAGGGCCGAGAGCACCGCGGTGTTCAGTCCAAGCCCGAGCACGTTCAACGCCTTCAGCTCTGGTACAGTTGATGCAAACAGCACTGGCATGATCGCAAAATATTTCGCGACATCGTTCGCAATGCTGAATGTTGTTACCGCGCCTCGGGTCATCAGTAACTGTTTGCCGAGCATCACTACTTCTATGATCTTGGCTGGATTCGACTCGAGGTCTACCATGTTAGCAGCCTCTTTTGCGGCCTGGGTTCCAGAGTTCATCGCCAAACCCACGTCGGCCATCGCTAGTGCGGGGGCATCATTGGTCCCGTCTCCTATCATCGCGACAATTCTCGTCTCAGCCTGCTCCCGTTTGACGATGTCGTATTTGTCCTCGGGTTTCGCCTCCGGCTGATACTCGTCGATCCCTACCTCGGCGGCAATGCTCTTGGCGGTGAGTGGCTGGTCGCCAGTTATCATGACTGGTCTAATGCCCATCACCTTAACCGCCATTATCTTTTCTCTGATGTCAGGCTTGAGAACATCTCTCAACCGTACTATCCCGATTGCTTCTCGATTTCTCGAAAGCGCCATGGCTGTGTCCCCCGCAGCGGATATTTCTTGAACGACTTTATCGTAGTCGCCCGGAACGGACTTGACAATTTTCTTGATAGCATCAGGAGCACCTTTGATGATTTCTGTCTCGTCGGATCCAATCGGGACGCCACCTTCCACATGGGGCTCGAATTTTCTCCTGAGCCTTCCCCTCTCGCGGCCTGTCCCGCCGCTCTTGGGAAGCATGAAGCCGGTTCCTCCGGCCAGTTTGACACCGCTGGTTCGGGTGCTGGCGCTGAACTCGTAGACCTCCGAGGCGTCGAGGGCGTTCATCTCTTTGGGCACAAAACCATCCTCGTAGGCAAGCCTGATCAGGCTTCGGCCCTCAGGAGTATCATCGTGCCACGAGGCAAGAAAGGCGGCTTCGCCGACATCTCTCTCATTGAACCCTAGAAAGGGTAGGAACTCCACTGCTTGCCTGTTTCCGACTGTGATGGTCCCGGTTTTGTCGAGAAGAATGACGTCAGTATCGCCGGCCGTCTCGACCGCACGACCAGATTTTGCAACGATCTTTTCCTTGTAGAGCCGAGAGATGCCTGACAAGCCTATCGAGGGAAGGAGAGCTCCTATGGTCGTGGGTAGGAGGCAGACGTAGAGCGCTATCAGGACTGAAAGGTCCGCGGCGAGGCTCAGAACAAGAGACACGCCCAATAGGGCGCCGATGAGGATGGTGAAGATTGCTGTGAGGCCTATCAGGACGATGGTTACGGCTTGCTCGTTTGGGGTCTTCGGCCTTTTGGACGACTCAACCATTCTGATCATCTGATTGATGAAAGTCTCGTCAGGGTTGACCGTGATTTTAGCAGTGAGAGTGTCGCTGAGGACTTGCGAGCCTCCGATCACATCGTCTCCTGGAGCCTTCCGAACCGCTGTGGATTCCCCTGTGAGGAGGGACTCGTCCACCATGGCGATTCCTTCCAAGACTTGCGCGTCGATGGGAACTGTATCGTTCTTCTCTAGAAGAATGAGGTCACCAGTACGAAGATCCCTCGAAGGGGTAGGAACGATTCGCCTAGAACCAGCTTCGATCAGTATCTTCTTGCTAGACACCTCCATCTCCAGTCTTCGAAGGCTGTTGGCCGTGTTCTTCGCCTGGCTTTCTGCAAGCGCATCGGATAGGGTGCTGAACCAGGCTGTGATCAGAAGAATCAATGCGACCTCACCATAGAATATTTGGAGAGACGAGTTCGCGAGTCTTGGGAACGCTTCAGGGTCGAGGGCCATGGCCGCCACTATGAAGAATGTGATCTCCACAATCAGCATTACAGGGTTCGCGATGAGCCTGAGTGGACTTAGGCGGACAAGCGAGTCGATGAGTACCTTCCGGGAAATTAGGGTCGTTCGCCGGACAGATATCATCTTGCTCAATCTTGTCGACATGGTTTTTCCCCTAGAATCCGTTTACACGTCCCTGGAAAAATTCTAGAATCGGGCCTAGTGCGAGGAACGGGAAGAAGGTGAGGAGGACGAGGACAAGTATGCTTCCTACAAGGATCAAGGCGAAGAGTGGACTGTCCGTCCTTACACCAGCTTCTGTGGTAAGCCTCTTTCTATTGATCATAGATCCGCCGAGCGCAAGCAATAGTCCGATGGGTGCGAAGCGTCCTAGAAACATGACGATGGCCGTTGAGATGTTGAAGAATGGCGTATTGGCGGTCGCACCGAGAAAATCGCTCCCGTTATTCGCGGCGGCCGATGTGAATTCATAGAAGATCTTGGTGAACCCGATAGAATTCGTTCCAACGCCGATCGCGCCAGCAGCCCCAGTCGAATAAGCGAGCACCGTCGGAACGAGAACGATAACAGGGTGGACGAGAAAAGCTATCATTACCAGCTTAACATCTCGGGCGGTTATTTTCAGTCCCAAGTACTCAGGGGTCCGACCCGACATTAGGCCAACGATGAAGACTGTGAGGACGATGAACATGACCATGTACATCACCCCGACCCCTTTTCCACCGGGAGTTGCCTGGATCAACATTCCATTGAAAGCCGACAGTATGACTAGCGGGTTTAGCCCCGACAGGGATGTGTTAACAGAGCCTGTGGTTACTGCAGTCGTGACGACTGTCCAGAATACTGAGAAGAAGCCCCCGAAGCGGACCTCCATCCCTGGACCCACGACAGGAAAGTTGGGCGTGAAGGCGATCAAGAGATCAAGGGCAAAGAGTGCGTAAGCACCCCAGAGGATTGGACGAGTCTCTCGCTTCTTGCCAATCAACTGACCAAACACGAAACAAAGTGTTGTCGGAATAAGCAGCATGAGAAATATCTGGAATACGTCGGACGCCGGGTTTGGGTTCTGGAAAGGATAGGCCGAATTCGCCCCGTAATATCCTCCCCCGTTCGTTCCGAGCTGCATAATGCTGGCGAGGGAAGCGACAGGACCGACGAGAATCGTCTGAGCCGCTCCCTCGACCGTTTTCGTAATCTGGTACCCAGTAAGCGTTTGGGGAACTCCAAGGCCGACAAAGACGAGCGAAGCCACGAAACACAGAGGGAACAGTATCCTTGTCAAAGTCCTAGTAAAGTCCACATAGAAATTGCCCGAGTCCTTGGAATGGATGATGAAGCCTCGAATCATCGCGACAGCAACGCAGATTCCGGTGGCTGCACTCGTAAACTGCAAGAACTGGACAGCCATCATCTGGCTGAGATATGAAAGACCTGGAACACCGGGCCTCAACGCGGTGCAGTTCGGCAATTGTACGCAGTTTCCTTCACCGCTGTAGTGTTGCAGGTTGGTATTCGTCCCGAAGCTGATGACCTGCATGAAAGCCAAGTCCCAGGAGAGACCTGGAAACCCTTGCGGGTTCAAGGGGAGCACGCCTTGAAACGCGAATATTACGAAGGCAAGTGCCATCTGGAAAATGTTGACAATGAGTGCAGCAAGGAAGTATTCTTTCCAGTCCATGCCGCGAGCTGGATCTACGCTGATGATTCGATAGATTCCTTTTTCGATGGGATTGAGAACCTTGTCTAGTCGGCCGGGGGATAATGAGAAAACTCTAGTGATGTAGGGTGCTAGAAACCGCCCTGATACTATGGCTATGAGGAGAATCGTGATGAGTAAGAATAGATTGCTCGGGTCGATCAGCTGCTAACAGCCTCCATAGAATGGTCTCAGGATTCAAGGGTGGTTGATCTATTTCTGGTGGCTGACAGAAGCTGACACGGCGGAAGTCGGGTTCAAGATGTCGCCGTTGGACCCGGAGCCCTTGTGAGTTTTTAGAACGATTGAGCTCACAGTGCTCTTGACCCCTTTGACCTTCATGATCTTGTTCTTCAAGACATCTCGAAACTCCTCAATGTCTGAGGCTGAGACGACAGTGACAATGTCAAACTCGCCCGTGACCTCGTAAAGGTCGACCACCTTGTCGAGACGAGATAGGGCCTGCACTACATCATCCATGTAGGGCGACTCCACGAATATGCTAACGAACGCGATTAGTGAGGCCATTTTTGAATCGTCCGGCTTCGGAACCGCGGCTGTGGCGCTAATTTATGCATTTCTTGCAAGAAAGACGAGCTATTGGGCTTACTCGAAATATCCCTCAAGGAACACTCCGGTGACCCAGAATCAACTATTTCAAGACGCGTTGACGGCTTTTTTCGACGTGTCAGGATTGTCAATGGGACCGTTATGGTTGCCAGTTTCACCTGGGCTGGTAAGTCTCGTTCTTTCCACGCTGTCAAAGTCTATGCCGTCATGCCGGCTCCTAGGCATCAAGTGATTGGCGAGAACAGCCTCCTTCAGGACAATCAGTCGATCTCTTAGAGAATCTTGATAGGAAAAATCGGCGCGCTGCGAGTACTGACGGAACATCTCAACAACGGTTCTATGGACGAGAACTCTGGAGGATGTGCCCAAGACTTTGGTTAGCACCGTCACAGTGTCATCAAATCTGTTGCAAATCTCTCCCCCCGTTATCCCGTTTCTCTCTAGGAGACCGTACACCGATTCACACACTGCAGATCCGAGCATATCTTTGAGGGTTGAAGCAAAACATGAGCCTAGGGTCTCGTGGAAGGTTGTTACCAGAGGAGACCGCATGTTGTCCAGCTCATGATAAACCAAGGCACTATGCCGAATACGTGTGTTGTAACCTACCTTCACATGCTTACTGTCCAGTTTTCATGGAATGAACGCTGATAGTGTAACAACTAAAATGCCGTGAGCTGGGTTACAACCAGTTTATCGCTTGAGTGTGTCTCAACGAAACAACTGACAGGAGCCTAGCTGCAGCCATGGGTTCGCCCGTTTCTACGTTGCCTCGGAACGATTTCCGAACAAGCTGGAAGACGAATAGGACGAACTCTATCCGGACCCAAGAGAACAGCTTCTCCTCGTTGCTGAGAGACAGTATCGGTGACGGGATAAGAGGAGCGCTAGGCCAGGCGATCCTGGGCGTTCTAACCGACCAGGGCTTGTTCGACAAAGCCTCCGTCCCAAAGGAGTTTCACATGAAACTGCAATCTGCATTTGGCAACGGGGCAACAGTCATCGAAAAAGTGATCATCAAAGATCTATTCCGGAAGCTGAATATTCCCTACGCGTCTCAAGGCTCGTTCGAGTACGGAGAAGCCCTTGAAAGGGCAAGAGAAACCTGCGCGCAGGAGGTACCGACAAAGTGAGCGCCGCACAGATGTTGGAAACACTTCTCGCATCAGAGACTACGGGAGACTTGCTCGTTTTGTTCCATCGCAACCCTGGGCTCATCGACACGCTCGACAGCATTGCGCGCCGCATTGGGAGAACAGGGAACTCGATCGAAGAAGACGTCCGGAGCCTTGTGAACCTGGGTATCCTCAAGACAAGGAGGATTGGTCGTTCCGAAGTCTTGCTCTTGGACCGTGGGAGGGACCGGGAAGTCCTGGACGCAATAGCGAAACATCTAAGGAATCTAGAGGGAGTGGAGAAAATTGACAACACCAAGTTCTAGAACTGGACTCTCTGGAGTCGACCAGTTCTTCACCGGAAAGGTCGGGGAAGGAGGCAGAGTCCGGACCGGAATAACTGAGTTGGACGAGATGCTACATGGCGGATTCATGGAAGGCGACGCGGTCATGGTGGCTGGGAGTGCTGGCTGCGGGAAGACAACCCTAGCCCTTCAGTACTTGGTTAACGGGGTCAAATTTGGAGAACCCGGGATCTACGTGACATTCGAAGAAATGCCCGACCAGATCTACCGAGACGCGAAAAACCTCGGATGGGACCTTCGGAAGCTGGAAGAAGAAAACAAGTTCAGAATCTTGTGCACCTCTCCAAACCTGTTGCTCGAGTCCGAGGGGGAGAGCCTACTCGACGAATCCCTCCGCGATATCCAGCCGAGACGAATAGTTGTGGACTCGTTGAGTCATCTCGCTATGTTCGTCAAAGAAAGCGAGCTGAGACGCGAGGCGTACCGGTTGATCATGCACCTCAAGACCAAGGGGATAAGCTCCCTTCTCGTCTGGGAGTCACCGCAGATGGCAGGAGGGTCCTTCTCAATTACCGAAGTAGGATTGAGCTTCCTTGTAGATTGTATCGTTGCTCTCAAGCCTGTGGAGATCGAGTCCTCGTTGCGAAAGGCCCTGGTAGTTCTGAAGATGAGGGGTAGCGATCATGACAAGCGGTTGAGAGAGTTCCAGATCACCTCGACAGGAATCAAGATAGAGTCTGCATTTACAAACTATGAGGGAGTAATCACGGGCTCGCCTCGGAAGGTCGCATCTGAGAAATTCATGGATCTCTTCCGCGGGGCCGCGGAGAAACGAAAGTGAGGCGATAGGAAGAATGCTGGATCCTATCGTTCTCCCAACGCTCTACTTTGTTGCGGTTCTAGAACTCATCTTCCAAGCAGGCGTGGTATTCTACGCATACAAGGTGACAAGAATAACAGGCTCGTTTCGTGCTTGGACTATGATAATCGCAGCGTTTTCGCTACTGACGATTCAGAGCGTGGTAGGCTTGGTACTGACACTTTCGCTACCCACTGATCAAATAGCTAGTCTGATAAGTTCAGTGGGAGAGACTACTACGATCCTAAGCTCGATGGTCACGGCAATAGCAGGAGCGCTTCTCTTCCTTGGGGTCTTTGGGCTCGCAAAACGATTCGAACACCAGGCAAAACCGCCAGCCTGAACAGGCGAAGAAAGCTCCCCAAACCGGGGAGGACAAGTTCTTCGAACTATTCCTAAAGGCGGCCAAGAAAGAAAGGGAAATTACGTCAGGGGCACATTAGTAGCCAAGAAATTCGCGAATGTCAAGGCTGCTGCGGGCGGAACTTTTCCAGAAAACGTTGGGCTTACCGGGGAATTCTTAGTCCGTCGCTTTTAGTTGGTTACGACCCATCCTTGAGAGAACAATTATCTCGCCCAGAGTCCGTCCTCTAGCGTCGGCGAGAGCAATCTCACCAGTTTCGATTAGCCTAGCGATTACTAATTTCTCTATCACCCTTGCTCCGTATCCGAGTAGCGCGTGGAGAGCTTGGAGGAGTTCGTCGATCCTCTGCGGTATTTCTTCGATGGAAATGGAGTATTCCTTGCGAAGATAGAGTAGAATCGAATCCCTCGTGCTGACACCGAGAGCACTGAGGGCTGCATCGATCGATTCTATTAGAGGCTGGTCCAAAGATGAGTTGACTGCGGTGGTCATAGCAGGAAACCTAGACCAGTTCGATCCTGGATTCCGAATTCTGTGACATCGAATAGCTCAAGAAGGCCGGTGGGGACCCATTGAAACAAATCTTACAATCACGTGTCAGGTCTGCCGGGAAAGCATGAAAGTTAAGGCTCGTGATACTTCTGATGAGGGTCCTAAGTAATCTCACGGATGATGCTGGAGATTGTGAGGGTTTCTCGGTGTGGGCTAGTCTAAGAGTGGAGAGACTGTCCTGAATTGATTATCACAGCTTCGTTCGCTTCGGTGTTATCCGAGTAGATGCTTGCGGATTTCGCTCCGGCGTTTCGGCTAAGCTCGTTTCGTGCAGGAACCTTCTAACCGCCAGGTCATGCCCACCTATCAGATACGCTGGAATACCGCGGGTCTGCATTATTCAGATAAAGAACCTTGATTGAAGACATGAAAGGAAGCAGTTGTCTCGATGGAAGTTCACAAGACCATACTAGAGGTAATCGGAAACACCCCTCTCGTCCGGCTGAACAAGGTCTCGCAAGGTCTCAAACCCACTATTCTGGCCAAACTAGAAAACCTCAACCCAGGTGGAAGCGTCAAGGATCGAATAGGCGTCGCAATGGTCGAACAAGCGGAGAAGAAGGGACTCCTTAGACCAGGTGGAACCATCATAGAGCCCACCTCAGGAAACACCGGAGTTGGATTGGCAATGGTTGCCTCCGTGAAAGGCTACAAGATGATCTTCGTCATGCCTGACAAGATGAGCGACGAGAAAAGAAGCATACTGCGAGCATACGGAGCAAAAGTGGTCGTGACCCCTACGAACGTTCCCCCGGAATCCCCTGAACATTATACCAAAGTCGCGGAGAAACTTGCGCAAGAAACTCCGCACTCTTACATGCCTAACCAGTATGAAAACCGGGCCAATCCCGATGCTCACTACCGGACAACAGGGCCCGAGATTTGGCGTCAGACCGAGGGAAAGGTCGACGTTTTTGTGTGCAGCATGGGAACCGGAGGAACCATCACTGGAACAGGCCGGTTTCTAAAAGAGAAGAAAAAAAGCCTGAAGGTTGTCGGCGCGGATCCCGAAGGGTCCATTTTCTATCAACGTTTTCACGGGCAAAAGGTAGATCCCCACCAGTACAAGGTGGAGGGGATTGGGGAGGATTTCATGCCGGGAACACTGGACATGTCGATTGTAGACGATGTCATTCAGGTCTCTGACACCGACTCTTTCCGGATGTCGCGACGACTCGCACAGGAAGAGGGGATCATGGTAGGAGGGTCCGGGGGAACGGCAGTGCAGGCGGCCATGAGGGTTGCAGAACGGCTGGATGAACGCAAGACGATTGTCACGTTGCTCCCTGACACCGGCCGGAACTATCTCAGCAAGTTGTTCTCGGACGAATGGATGAGGGAACAAGGCTTCCCGGTAGCTTGAGAGGTCGATGAAGCGTGAGAGATCGAGACGTGATGAACCTACTAGATCAGATTGAACTCTACGTTCTCGGCATCGGAAAAGAAAGAACTGCCCAGAAGGATTACTGGCTTTTCATCTATAACAGCATGAAAAGCGGATTACTTATGACGAAAGCCATGGAGAAGCATCTCCAATACAAACTGAAAGGCCTGGGAATACAGAACCCTCAAAGATAGGAGCTGCAGCTCGCCCGGGCCAATCTCTGGCTTACGAATGTGATATGAGGTCCGTTGCTATCTGGCCCGCTTTGAGGAACAACCTCGACGGCGTTTCTTGGACAATCTCGAGGTTATGGGTGGCAATAATGAAGGTCACGCCATCGGCTCTGATGATGTTCGTGACCAGTTGCATGATTGCCCGCGAATTATCCTGATCCAGGTTCCCTGTCGGTTCATCCATCAGTACAAGCCGCGGCCTGTTCGCCAACGCTCTGGCTATTGCAACTCGTTGCTGCTCACCGGCACTAAGTTGAGAAGGTCTGTGCCGTTCCTTGCCGACCAACCCTACCTTGTCGAGAAGTTCGGCTGTTCTTTCCTTCATTTCTTTCTCGGTTTTCCCCTCGAACATCATGGTCAACGAGACATTTTCCTGAACCGAAAGATCCTCAACTAGATTGTAGTTCTGAAATACAAAACCCACATTGCTTCGTCTGATCCTCGAGAGCCGATACTCATCCATGTTCGAGATTTCAATCCCGTCCAATAGTATACGCCCGGACGTTGGCTTGTCAAACCCTCCCAGAAGAAAGAGAAGAGTGGTCTTTCCCGACCCCGAAGGACCGTAGACTGCTAGAAGCTCTCCCTTGCGGATTTCTAGATTTATGCCGTCCAAAGCGACCGTTTTTTCAGGTCCATTCCAGTAGGTCTTGTTCAGCTCATCCGTTCTTAGAACGGGTTCCTCAGCCAAACCTGAAGACCTCTTGAGGCCGGACTCGGGCGATTTTGAGCGCCGGATAGATGGAAGCTAGGAAAGAAACGGAAAATGCGAGCAAGGCAGCGTAGAGGAAGGTGGAAGGGACTAGAATTATGGCGACGCTGACATTCTGGACTATCGGGATTGAGATAAACTGGAGAACGGCGTAGGATATTCCGAGCCCTATCAGGGTCCCGAGGGTTCCTAGCAAGAGAGACTCGTAAAGGACCAGCTTGATGATCTGGTTGTATGTGGCTCCGGTCGCTTTGAAGATCGCAAATGCGCGCATTCTCTCGCGTAGGTTGTTGAGGTTTGAGTTCATTATCCCCAAGACCGCTCCCAGGGTTACGATAGCTGTTATGTCCGAGGCTATGCTTTCGAGAGAGGCAAAGATTGGCGAGACCTTGGAAGGAGTCTCGCTGCTCCGGAAAGCCTCGACCGTCGGCATCAAGGTCCTGATCTGACCTATCACGTTGTCGACATTCCGAGAATCCTGAGCGGTAGCAACGATCATCGAAGTACCGTTTACCATGCCGATCATTTGTTGCGCGACCACATGGGGGATTATGACCGAGTAGTCCATCCAGCTATTGGTTAGGTAGACTCCAGAAACACTGTATATGACTCCGTTGAGCTGGACAGGGTCTCCCGCGCCTTTTCCGATAGTTGCGGACAGCGTTTTTCCTAGCGCGAGTATTCCCGTCTGGTTTGAAGTGATCATAACGCCCGTTATCATACTGTAGTTGAGTAGGGAGTGAAGCTGGGCAGGAACTACTCCTGCAGCGAGAGCCTCATCTGAATCCAGTGTCATTAGCGCCAGGGTAACGGGTGTGGCGAAGGAAATCCCTGGGACAGCCTTGACCACGTTAAGGTAGGATTCGGGAATCTTACTGATTAACGGGTGCGATGGTTCCTTACGGAAGGACTCATTCGTGCGGAGCCTGTCTCCCGGTCGCTAGCGCTTCGCGCGAAGGCTCTGAGAACACAGGTCTCGACGTCATCGCAAGTTTTCGGAAAGATATGTTAAATCGGCACACACAAGGTCGCATCTTATCATGAGGTTTTCAACCAAAGCCATCCATGCTGGGCAGGAGCCAGATCCGGCCACAGGCTCGGTCACGGTTCCGGTCTATCTCACCTCAACGTACATGCAGCTTAGACCCGGCCGCGAGGGCAAGTACGTCTATTCGCGAACGGCAAATCCCACTCGTAACGCGCTTGAAGAGAGTTTAGCGTCCCTAGAGGACGGCAAGGTAGGCCTCGCTTTCAGCTCAGGTCTCGCCGCAACGACCACCGTCCTAATGCTCCTGCGAAAGGGAGACCACGTAATCGCCGGGGACGACATCTATGGCGGAACATATCGATTATTCGACCAAGTTCTCCGAAACTACGGCCTACAATTCACCTACGTGGACCCGAGACAACCTGACAAAGTCGAGAAGGCAGTTCGAAAGAACACCAAGATGATCTGGATTGAGACCCCTACCAACCCGCTTATGAGAGTTGTTGACATCCGCGCCATCTCGAAGATCGCAAAGAAAAATAACGCACTACTAGTTGTCGACAATACCTTCGCAAGTCCCTATCTCCAGAACCCATTGAAGCACGGCGCCGACATCTCAGTCCACAGCACAACCAAATATCTTGGAGGTCATAGCGACCTAATCGGCGGGGCCGCAATCACAACCGACGCTGAGGTCGGCAAACGTCTCAAGTTCCTGCAGAACGCCGTAGGAGCGGTTCCAGGACCCTTAGACTGCTGGCTCGTATTGCGAGGAATCAAGACGCTGGCTGTTAGAATGGATCGTCACAACTCCAACGCTAAACAGATCAGCGAGTATCTCCTAAAACAACCGAAGGTCGAACAGGTATACTATCCCGGCCTTCCGGATCATCCACAACGGGATATCGTAAAACGACAAATGCGGGGGCACGGTGGAATGCTCAGCTTCGAACTCAAAGGCGGATTCGGAGAATGCGAGAAGCTCTTGGAGAAACTTCGGGTGTTCACTTTGGCCGAGAGCTTAGGAGGAGTCGAATCCCTCATCGAACATCCGGCTAGCATGACACATGCCAGTATCCCGCGTCAGAGAAGAATAGAGCAGGGAATCAAAGACACCCTCATACGCATGAGTGTGGGAATAGAAGACGTTGAAGATCTGCTCGAGGATCTTCAAAGAGGATTCAAAGGTCTCTAGGAAAAGAGGGAAATTCTGTACGAACGGTCAACGACTCTTCAGTAGGACCCACGTGGCATTCTACCGTCTCTCTAGAGGGAGAATAGGAGGCCGGTTATGGAATGCGCCGGTCCTTATTCTGACGACTGTCGGGCGCAAGACAGGCAAGAAAAGGACAACACCAGTCCTCTATCTTCGCGACGGCGATCGAATCATGATAGTCGCCTCCAACGGAGGCAGAGACCAAGAGCCTTCTTGGTGGACAAATCTCCAGCACGACCACCACGCCGAAGTTCGGATAAAGAGCGAAAAGAGGAAGATGATTGCAAGAAAGGCATCAGAGGAAGAGAAGAGCGACTTCTGGCCGTTGCTCACAAAGATGTACCCGGCATACAGCGACTACCAGCGTAAGACCAAGCGGGAAATCCCCGTCGTGATCTTGACAGAAGAGAGTCGCTGAGAGTTACGGAATAGGTTCAAGACCGCGAAGTTTGACCTTTGTCAGCACAATTGTTCTAGGCGTTCCGGCTCTTCGCAGCCATTTGCATAGCTACTTGTTTCATCATTCTCCCGCCGACCGTTGCCCCCGCGGCCTTCGTCTTGTTCATCAGAGGATTCTCGGGAACCCTTGCATACATCATCATGTAAGACGCCATAGCCAATACGATCTTGCTCTCGGATGCCAAGTGTCAGGTCGGAGTCGGCGTTTGTCTGGGCGGAGCTGGCGAGCTGGGAGGATATGATGGTGGCATTGCTGGACCCGCGGGAGGAGCGAACATGCGCGCCATGACCATTGCGGTCTTGCTCTCCCTGACCTTCGTCAGAATGCCTGGTTCAACCCTTCGATAGAACAAGGTAGGTGCTAGAATGCATGAGGGCAACAGGGAAGCCAGTAGTGTTGTGGTGAGGGCGATGGCCTTCGGGAGGTTTCCTCCCAGCGACACGACGAAGGTTAGGAAAGCTCCAAGGCTTCCGACGGAGAATAGCCAGTTCGACATCCACGCTCCTGGCGCTGTGACCGTTACCCTCTTCGGATTGTGGCATCTTAACCCTGAGTCTTCAAGGACCCAGAAGAGAACATGTATCGACGATGGGACGGCGAGTATGAAGATAGCCACGTAGACGAACGCGTTGCTTACAATCGTGATGTTCGCCGGGGTAACATCAGTTATCTGCGGCACGATAATGGCTGACAGCACGAACACGAACAATAGGATGCGGAAATCCCTCAGGATTCGGCGCGAAAAGCCTGGAGGCCCGACAAGCTTCTCGAAATAGTACATGTGCCCCGATGACTCGCGGAAATAGCGAATTATCCCGATAACAAGGAACACAAGACGGTCAACTACGAGGCTCCAGATCAGAACCGGGATGCCCACGTACACCACGATTATTGTGATGAGCCAACCTAATCCCTTGTAAGTGCCCGCTGCAAGAAGGGGCATCAGGGAAAGAATTCCGAGAACATACTCCTTCCTGTAGGTCAAGAATCCACGGTGAATGGCTTCTATGGCCGAAGTATCAGTTTTCTAGAACCAACACGGCCCTGTCCCGGGAATCCGGCTGGACCAGGCTTCGAGTCGGCTGGGGGTCTCTAGAAGGGAGAGACGCTTGTGAAGTTAAAGTCCCTCGCCAGGATGCCTGGCTGGAGGATCCGGAACTGCTGGAACTCGGAGAAGTTCCGCACTGGCTCAGAGACAGCATCGACTTTGCCGAACAATTCTAGGAGGCTCTGGTTAAACCGCAAGTTCTTCACCGGCCTCTTGATCTCACCATTCTCGACCAGGAACGTCCCGTCCCTTGTCATTCCAGTCACCGTCTTCGTCCGAGGCTCAGTTTCACGCACGTACCAGAATCGGGTGATCAACAGCCCCTTGTCAAGCTCTCCTATCAACTCCTCCGGGGTCTTAGTGGCTCCTTTGCCACGAATCACGAGGTTGGTCGGTAGCTCACCTAGAGGATTCGGCAAAGGCAGCTCGTGCCCTGTCGGCACCACACCATAACGGTGCTGGGATATTCGTGAGGTGACGGGGTTTCGAAAGACCCCGTTCTCGATGAGCGAGACTTTGCTCTTCAGGCAGCCTTCCCCATCGAAGGGGGGTCCGGCCTGGTTTGGATGATACACATCATCGTCAATGCTGATGTTGTCGCCGAGGATCTTATCGCCGATTCGGCCTGAGAGGTAGCTTCTTCCTTCCTTGTACTGTCGCATTCCCAGATCAGGGCTGTAACCTGTAGATGCGGATACGGCGAAGAAGAGCAACATTTCACTCCATGCGTAAGGATCAACAACAATGTCGAACTTTCCGGGCGCTATGTCTGCCTGGTTCTTGTTTAGCTTGGCTCTTTCAAGTACTGTCTGTGAGACTTTGTTTGGGTCCAGCTCGTCAATATCGCCAAAGGTTGACAAAGCGAATCCGGTCTGATTACCATTATCCGCGTCCATTGTCAAGGAAAAGTATCCGCCTGATCCTCGATAGGATGCTTCGAGTCCGGACGTGTTGAGCATCATAACGTTCTCGACGCTGGTTCCGAGAACACCTGACGCAAGAAGATGGTTCTTCTTAGCAAGATCCATGGCAGACCCGATATATCCGGCTTTCACTTCAGCGGGAGCTTCGACGGTCTTTTCACTATACCGATCAACTGAACGGTATTTCTGGGCGCCGGGCATCGGCAGATAATCTGGGTCTTCCGGCGAATCGCGGGCCTGCTTGATAGCCTTCTCCACAGTTTTTTCGATAGACGCCTTGTCCAAAGTACCCGTGGTGACCCGTCCTTGTTTCTTCTCCGACGCGACCCTCACGGACAAGTTTCTGCTGGTGCTATACTGCGATTGTGCGAGCTCGTTATTCCCAAATCGAAGGTATTCGTCAACTCGTGAAACGAGTAGGATCTCCGCCTCAGCTTTTCCTGCCACACTTTTGACAGTGGTGAAGATCTGATGCGCTTTCTCTCGGAAGGAAACAGGCTGATTCTCCATTTTTTGCGACATGGTTATGATGCTCCGAAGACGCGGATGTTCCTGAAACGGCTAGGTGAGGCCCCATGTCCAGTTATCATCGTCTGACCGGGTTGGCCCTTGCCGCAGTTCGGTGTGCCCCATAGTACCCAGCTCTTCTTGTTGGCGATCGCGTCGCAAGAGTTCCAGAACTCCGGTGTTATGCCCGCGTACGTGGGTCCTCTGACCATTTCTCCTATGCTTCCGTTCTTTATCCTGTATCCTTTTTCCGTGTTGAACTGGAAGTTGTACCTCTTCTGGTCGATACTCCAGCCATAGTTTGTGACCATAAGGTATCCGTCGCGTGTATCTTCGATCATCTCGTCATAGTCCCAGTCGCCGGGTTCGAGACTCACATTCGTCATTCTGATTATTGGGAGCTTGTAGTATTCTGCTCGCATGCACCCGTTGCTCCGGGTCTCCCCCACCCTTGGGGCAGTTTCCCGGGACATGAGATATCCCACGAATTTACCGTTCTTTACCGCGTACTTTCGCTGAGCCTTGACTCCTTCATCATCATAACCGAAGGTCCCAAGCCCGTTTCCATGGTCGAGAGTGGCGTCCATTACAATGTTCACGTGTTCTGATCCGTACTGGAGTTTTCCGAGCTGGTCTGGTTGGAGAAAGCTCCGGCCTGCAAAATTTGCTTCGTAGCCTAGAACCCTGTCGAGTTCTATTGGATGACCGCAGGACTCGTGCACCTGCAATGCAACCTGGTCTCCACTAAGGATAATGTCCGATTTTCCTTCATTGATTGTTGGCGCGCGAGTGAGAGCTAAGACGTCTTTTGTAATCTCCAGCGCCTGTCCTGGAAGATCCATTTCGTCTACAAGTTCGTAGCCACCACCAGTGTTCTGTTGAATAGAACGTCTCTGAACTCCTGTAGGACCTTTTGCGGCAACAATCGCGGAAACGCCCGCGCAAGAGAGAGTTTGGAAAATTTTCGATCCTTCCGAGTTCGCGAAATACTTCTCGATAAAGTCAAACGTCATCTGGCCTCTTCTGGCGACGACGTCATTCTCCTTCATCCTCTTAGTAGTATCTTGAAGATACTCATACTTGGTCTCCGTGGGAACGCGGAACGGATCTTTCTTGACCGGTGTCTCCCACTTGTCAACGTGAACAGGTTCTGAGGCTCGGGTGACTTTTATCCCCAGCTTAGACGCGCCCTTTGCGAGGGAGAGAGCCTTCCTGGTCGTCTCTCTTACGCTCTCATGTTCTAGTTCATCGGTGTCAGCAAACCCCCAGCCCAGATTATTGTAGAGCACGCGGATTCCAACGCCAATCGTGCTCGCTTCTTCGCTGGCAGGGTTCTCGTTGACGACTGTAATGGCCTCAGATCGAGTGTTGACGAGCCTCAGCTCAGCGTAACTAGCGTTCTCTCTTTTTGCAAGATCAAGGGATATCTTCGCAAGTTCTTCGCCTAGGTCTTTGGTAGAAATCACGGAATCGCGTTAGAAACGGTCTTGTTTAAGCATTTACCATACCAGATCGATTTCAGAGATGGCACGTCGTACGATCTCGCTCAAAAAGGCGCAAGACGATCCGTTATGTTTAGTTGAATTGGCCGATCTTCCGCTGGAAATACGCGCTCTGGAGAAGGGCCGAGGTCTCTATCCAGCCATGCTTAGGTATTTCGAAAATATTGCTAACATGATTCAGCGCCCCATCCATGGAGTCGAATTTCTCGAAGGGTGTCTTAAGGAGCGCTCGTAGACTCTCTCTAACATTCCAGACCCCGACGGGCATTATGTAGCCTGGATGAATTTCCCTCAACATTATTGCACCCGCCTGTCTGCTGATCGAATCGAGATATTCAGAAACCGCGAGCCTTGCTGAGTAGTAGCAACCGCCCGGCTTGGCGTAGGTCTTACGTCCTCGGAATCCTTCCGAATCACCGAGCATCACTGGGCGATATCCTTTCGGAGAAACATAGCTACTCTTCGCTACATCCTCGGCCATGTTCACATCAGGGAAACTTGTGGCTAGTAGTTCAGGCTCGAACCAGGCCTCGATCCATTCGAACTTCCAGTTTTCAGGAGTTAGGATTCCCACGTAGATGTTGTCTAGGTACGTGTACTTGTAGACGCGGTATTCGTCGATGAGTGGATGGTGCCTTACTCGGGACATTAGCTTGAGGCTGAGATTGCTGTCGACTGCTGTTATGCTCCATCGCGTCGGGACAAGCTTGCGTCTCTTGCTCTCGCCAAACATGCCGAGGCTAAACGCTCGTTGAATACGAGTTACCAAGACGCCGTTTCTGTAGAGTTGGAGGACTGCGTCATCAGCTGGGAGATCGCTATCATAGAACGCTTTCTCGATCCTGCTGTCAACGGAGGAGTTTCCGGCGTGAAAGGAGGTGAGGGGTGCAATGGGACCGAAGGGCTGGGAGTCCTCCCGCATGTCCAATATTTTTCGTGGTGGACGAGCAAGAACGAGTTCTGTATCAACTGGTTTTGTCATCATCGCCATGTCTTGCAAGGTCTCGACCAGCCTGCCTCCCCTCTGAGCGTCAGAGACGTTCGCTTTGCTGTAGCCTCGAAGCAAACTATACCTGAAATCTACTATCTCATCGAAACCCTTGCCCATCCACCATTCGGGAGTATCAAGAATCTCGGTGTCGCCCGAGATCGATGGAACCATAGGCCCGACAGAGACGTTCGGATACCCGAACCTGCCTACGAATACTCCAGGAGGACTGGACCCTGCGATGGATTTCAGATCGAATTCAGAATGATGCGCTGCTAGCGAGTCTGCTTTGACGTGAATAGCGCACTTTCTCTCTCCGGATAGCCTCCTAACCCTCTCACACATTGGGCATTGTCTCTCAGGGGATGAGACGATGTCGTCACGCCGCGACTTTCCTCTGCCCAACGAGCCGAACATGTCCGTCAAAGCTTGACCATCTTTTCTATAATTCCAGAGACGGAATCGAATTCTAGCTTATTCGTCCCATAAACCTGCTCCCAGAGCCTACGTCTCCTAAGCACCCTCCTGGGGTCCAAAAGGGTGGTTCTCTGCACTACCAGAGTACGGTTTTGTCCGGTAGCGTTCCTGTTCCAGAGTATGTCAGTTGTAGGATACCTGCAGGCAGGGTCTGGTCATTCGTGTTTGCCCGAGCAAAAACTCCGTTGTATGGTTCTCCTCCCCAGCGGTAGTTGCCTTTCCAATACGAGGATACTCCCTGAATGATGCTTGCATGTTCGATTACTCCCCAGGAACCGTCTGGATGGACGAACGACGGATACAGTAATTGAACTGACCACCCTGCGACGGGGGTTTTGCTCGCTACGCCGAACTGGTAGAAGTAGACGCAAGAGCAGGGATAATTGCCAGCTCCTTCTACGCCGACGTCGAAGTAGTGTCCTTCGCGAAAATCTGGAACGAAGCTGCCGAATCTGGTCCATGGTTGTCCGGTGTAGTTGTAGAACCAGTTTGCATGCCAGACCGATTGGTTGTACTGCCACAGCATTCTGAGATAGACAGGTGTCGAGATGCTTGGCGGGCTGATGGTTTGTTGCGCGTGGTATCTGAGATGCTCCCAAATTGTTCCGCCACAGTTAGCGTTTCCATCACAGGTCTCCCATGTAGACCCAGAAACGACCTGGGTTCCATTAGGCAACATGAAAACGTCAGCTCTCCACCCGAAATCCCATCCGTCAATGCAGCAGTTTGGGGATTGGACGCCCATTCCAGCCATCAGGAAATTGTTTGGTGCCAGAGCGTTCAGGTCTACTCTCTGGAAGCTGACTCCTACCTCGACGCAGCAGACTCTGTATTTTATCGAGTTGTAGTAACCTGCCACGTACGGATACGATGGCGTTCCGAGGGTCATTTGTCCGGGTCCTGGGGACATGTTGGTGGCATAGAGGACGTTTGGGTCCCAGAAATCGAACGATATCAGGGTCCACAACGAGAAGAGGAGGACAACTGCTACGCCGATGCGGCGAATGTCTTCGAGTCTGGGATAGAAATGCTCTAGGGGTCCGATGCTCAGTCTCTTCGGTAGGCCGAGCTCTAGGAATCCACCGATCAGGGCGAAGATTCCCCAGGAAGGTACGATGAGGAATAGGAGGCTCCTGTCGCAACCGGCGCATAGAATTGGCCATAGAAACCCTGAGATGATGAGAATGGATGTTACTCCGGAAGCCGCTGCGACGACAATTGATCTGCTTATTCTGGCCGCAAGTATCCCTGCAGCGATCTCTGAAACCCCGAATAGTAACGCGGCTTGGAACGGGACGAGCGATGTCAGGTACGTGGCGCCTGAGAACCATGCAGTTAGAGGAAACCACGCGGTGACCACTGAGGTGACGAACGCGCCGAAAATCGCAATCCAAGGGCGTAGCTGCTTGTTCAACTTGTCTTCTTTGTAGGATGCTCGCACGATCGCAGGGAGAACCCCGAACGAAAACATCATTGCACAAAGTCGGACCCCCGCTAGGCCGTCAGGCCCTAGGGAGTAGCACTCCGACTTCCAAACCGGCCCAACCGGGTATGTGGGACATGCGAAATAGAGTAAAGAGTAAACGAGTCCGGCGCTGAGGAAAACCTGGACGACAGCCCAGCGGGGCCGGAGAAGATACGCAATGAGTATTCCTCCAAGAGCGAAAGAGACAACGTCGGCTTCGAGCCTTGTCCCGGAAAACTGGTAGTACCAATAGCCATTGCCGGTTTGGCCGAACCAGAAATCGGCTCTCTCAAAGAGATACGCCGGACCCCAAGGGAAGAATGCGAGCAGGATTCCGCGGAGAATGTTCCGAGGAGTGAGTCTCCACAAAAACTTCGCCGAGAAGAAAAATGTGAGAGTAGAGATTATTGACTTTTGCCCATCCGAAAAATCATTGTCATTCCTGTTGGAATATATTCTCTCTGGAATATTCTACGCTTTGCCTAACTATGGATTGGAACAAAGCTTTTCGGATTCTATTCCGCTATTAAAGCGAATTCCTAGGGGAATGGAGTAGTTCCTCAACTACATGCGCACTGGTAGAGGTGAGTAACTCAAAATGAGAAGATGCTTGATGTGCGGCTCCGACGAGGTCTCTCTCTGGCTTGGAGGATCAATTGGGTCTCTCTACCACTGCGCAGATTGCAACTATGTTGGACCCATAGTCGTAGAAACCGATGCTCAGCAACCGTTCACGGACCCGTTCGTTTCATTCTGGGACCGTCTGGAAGAGGGAAGTTTCTGGAGCGAGACTGGGATCTCAAACCGTACGCTGTTTCAGATGTGACCGCTCTGGGCCAGATTTGAGCTGGTCCACTTCCCTATTTTCTTAGCTGTTTTCCGATCATTACAAGGTCCGGCTGTGCTTCGTATCCAATGGCCTTGAAGAACTCAGAGGATTTCTCGTTCCATTTGTAGACTTGAGCGTTCACCTTCTTTGCCCCCTTGGCGACAAGACGCTCTTCGACTTCACGTACAAGCCCTGCTCCGATGCTTTTCCGTTGATGCTCAGGCTTTACCGCGAGGTGGTAGATCCAGCCTCGCCTTCCGTCCCATCCACCTATCACGCTGCCCACGATCATATCCTCCAGTTCAGCGACCAGGAACAAATCTGGGTCTCTTTGGAGTTTCAACTTGACGTCCTCGAGTTCGTCTCCAGGACGAAGGGTCAGGCCTGCGGTTCGCCAGAGGTCCCGTACAGTTTGGTAGTCGTCTATCTTGAATTCGCGGATCTTCATGATTTCTTCAGAGTCTGTTTCGTCCAAGCGAGTTGTCTTTCCAGATTAAGGGCATATTCTTTGAGCATGAACTGGATTTCTCTGCGGGGGATCTTGTCCTTCTTCGATTCGAGGATTCCACGGAGAAATGTGAATTGTCCTGCTGTCATGTGGGTGAACATTGTCGGAATGTTTTTCGGATCGACCAGTTCCACGAGTATCGATCTCATCGCTCCCCAGTTTTGTCCAGTTTTCATAAGCATCTCGCTGGATTGCTGTAAGAGCGCGCGTCCTTCGGGAGTGATGTGATAGATGCGTTGTGGTTTTCCAGTCTTCTTGGGATTTTCGGCTTTGATGTGTCCTCCCGTGACAAGTTCCTTTAGGATTGGATAGATGGACCCGGCTCCGGGCCTCCAGACGCCATCTGTCTTGCTCTCGATCTCTTGCAAGAGATCGTATCCATGCGCTGGCTTCTCTGCAATTCGGTGCAGGACGTAGAGTCGTAGAAAACCTCGGGGGATTCCTTGCGGGCGTGCAAGAGCGCTGTGAATTGGTGGATGTAGGATCGCTATTTTCTTCGAATTAGTCACACACGCCGCGATAGTGTAGGATGGTTTTTGCTAATAAACTCGCTTCATGATAGAACTCTTTATATAAACCCATATCGGATGCGATATATCTAATACGATAGAGGCGCAGAGAGATGCCAGCAGTCCAAGTCGAGAACCTTGTAAAGACTTACGGAGACGGCACCCAGGCTGTCAAGGGAATATCTTTCAATGTCGACGATGGGGAGTTTTTTGGATTTCTCGGACCAAACGGTGCGGGAAAGAGCACTACGATCAAGATTCTTACCACTCTCTTACGGAAGACCTCTGGTTCAGCGAATGTAGCTGGACTTGATATCGAGCATGACGCTCGGAAAGTTCGCAAGCTAATCGGCGTCCAGATGCAAGATACGGTGATTGACGAAGATCTGACTGGTCGTGAGAACTTGATGCTTCAAGGGCACTTGCAGCAGATGCGCAGTGAAGAGTTGAAGGAACGAGTAAACGAGCTGCTGAAGGTCGTCGACCTGGGGGACGCTGCTGACAAAAGGTCAGCCTACTACTCGGGTGGAATGAAAAAGAGACTAGACCTAGCCTCCACGCTTGTCCACAGACCAAGGATACTCTTTCTAGACGAGCCTACAACTGGCTTGGACCCGCAATCGCGGGCGCAAGTGTGGTCGTATCTTAAGGGATTGAATCAAACAGGAATGACGATATTCATCACTACACAATATTTGGAGGAAGTGGACCGGCTGTGCCGCCGACTCGCTATTCTCGACCACGGCGAGATTGTTGCACAGGGCTCCCCTTCTGAGCTGAAATCGGAGATCGGCGCGGACCGTATTACGCTGGGATTCGAGAACGGCAACCCCGGGACCGGGTCCCTCAAGGACAAGGCCAAACAAGTCCTCGGCAACCTAGGAGGAATCAGCGAAATCGTCGATTCTGACGAGGGGATTGTCATCTACGCGAAGAACGGAGGTTTCCTAGTCCCTGACATAGTACGCGCGTTTGACAACGCTGAGATCAAGCTCTCTTCAATCGGTGTGTCCAGTCCAACGCTCGATGACGTTTTTCTCAAACACACGGGAAGGAGAATCAGGCCCGAAGAGATCGATAAGTCAAGGGCTACTGGGGTGTTTGGCAGGAGAAGGAGGTAGCTGGAAAGATGACGCTCTTCTCAGATACATCTCACCTTTTTGTCCGGTCTCTGAAGAAGCTCTTTCGCAATCCCATACTCCTCTTCTTTTCACTCTTCCAACCCATCATCTTTCTCTTGCTTTTCACTCAATTGTTCAGCAAGTTCGCTGATCTTCCAGGGTTCCTGCAGCTAACAGGGGCAACTAGCTACCTAGCTTTCGCCGCTTCCGGAATAGTGTTACAGAACGGTTTTTCCAGTGCCTTCCAGTCTGGCACGGCCATGGTGGACGACTTGAAGTCTGGCTTCCTAAACAAAATGCTAGCCACGCCCGTCAGCAGGCCCGCAATACTTCTAGGCAGAATATTCAGCGACGTGTTCAGAGTGATCGCTCAGTCATCAATTATCTTGGGCCTCGCTTTTGTGTTGGGAGCCTCTGCGGACACTGGAATTCCCGGATATTTACTGATGCTGGTCATAATTGCTTTCTTCGGGATTGCGTGGTCCGGAATATCCCTCGCCCTAGGGCTCAAGACGAAGAATAGTGAGGCCGTCTTCGGTATTGCGGCATTTCTAACCTTCCCATTGTTGTTCATGAGCACGGCACTCGTCCCTCCATCGTTTCTGCCAGGATGGATGGGACAGGTGTCTCAATTCAATCCCATCAGTATCACTGTCGACGGGCTCAGAACGATAATGCTTCCGGGGTTCAACATTGGAAAGGTTCTAACAGCATTCGGTGTTATCGGAGGGATCGGAATAGTGACCATGGGGGCCACTCTTTACTTGTTCCGGAAAGTAGTCAGCTAATACAATCACAATCCCTTGGTCACTATCAGTCTGCTCAGAGACTCCATCTTAGGTACTAAAGTCCGCTATTATCGGGTCGAGGAACTTGAGTATGTCCTCGGTCTCTAGTTCCACAAGCTTGTCAGGGTCTCCTCCGCCAGCGATGCTTTTCGAGTTTCTCTGGACGGTTGGGTCGAGTAGGATTCGGTTGATCTTGTTGAACGGTGGTACTCCGCCGATTGGATAGCCTGAGTGTTCGAGAACCTCATCCGGCTGGGCTAGGCGCACGTCTTTGACCTTGAGCAGCGTTTTGATTTTCTTGTAGCTGATCCTGTTTCTGGCTGGGAGTATTGCTAGGACGGGTTTCTTGTCTGAGCCTATGAGGACGATGGATTTGATGATCCTGTCTGCCGGGACTTTTCTCCCCGCTTCTTCGACTGTTCTGACTGGCTCGTCGAATTCTATGAAGCGATGCCAGATGCCTTTTGAGACCAGCGTGGTTCGGAGGGTCTCTGAATAGTTCGGCTTAATCTGGGTCAAGTCAAGTCTTCCAGTTGACCGAGCTCAGAGAGAAATTCTGTCGCTTCTCTCGGTGATCTCAACCTTACGACTGTGAGGTGCGAGTTCTCTGGTTTGCTGAAGAGAATGGGGTATTGTCTTCTTCGTCTTCGATAGGTTCGAATGGCCCATAAGAACACGGAGTCTCGGGTGAACAATCCTCGAATATGTTCTTGGTTGCCGTTCCATAATTGTTCGTGGGTGCGGATTCTCCTCAGGGTCCGCTTAGCTAGCCTGGCGATGATGGTTCTGAAGGGATAGTCCAGCCAGACGACCGTGTCAGCGCGGCTCCAGACAATGTCTCGGACCTGATGATAGTTGCCATCTACGACCCAGGAGTCTCCTTGCAATGATTGCTTGACGCGTTCTTGGAAGAGATCGTTGGGCGCTTCTACCCAGTTGGGTTCCCAGTGGAGAGCATCCAGCTCGATGTGTGGAGCATGGATAATATTGGATGTTTTGCGGGCGAATGTGGTCTTGCCGGAGCCGATGGTTCCGACGACCGAGAGTCGTTGGTACGAGAGGGGATGGCTTCTAGGAATCTGCTTAAATCCACTAGAACCCAAGTCGAAGGTGAGCACCCTTTCATTTCCACGGAAAAGAGGGATAGAACGTGTCATCAATTGAGGATCCTCTGCTAAAAGAGGTATTGGCCGCCTTCAAGGAGGACGCGGCCCGCATGGCTGACGACCTACTGAGAACGATCACGACGCAGGCTTTGATCGCCGCCTTCGCCCTCTTGCTCGCCATATCGTCATTGCTCAGGCTGCTCTTCTTTGTATATTTTCAGCCAGGGGGATTTGGGTTCCCGATGCGTCCAGCGCTGGACACGTCCGCGGTAGTGGAGACCGCTTTGACCGTCGTCTTGTTCCTACTTTCCGTGGTCTCCATCTACAGCCTATTAGGCCTGCGAAGAAGATATTCCAGACTGTTGGCCATGGCTGAGAAGCTCGGCCGATGAAAAGTGCCCCTCTCACCGGAAACAAGGAAAGAAGCAGAGAAGCGACTGACGGTTCTGAAGATGATAGAGGTGTTCGCCGACAAGTGTCCTAAGAGTACACTGCTCAACGGACCGTTCGGTGGAGACGACAAGGCGTTTGATCGACTGCTCGGACCCAGCGGCATCCTCACAAGAACATCATTGGTTCTAGCCAGTACCGATGGTAGGGTCACTCACTATTCTCGAACAGACGCGGGGAAGGTCTACCAGCAAGTCCTAGACATGCAACTGAACTTTCTGGACCCATACACGGGCGGAGAAGTCTGGAAGAAATGACTGGACACATGTTTAGAGCATAACAGGATGAAATTCATGGAGGGAATCCTGAGCAGTGAGATCTATGCCGACTGAACAAGAAGCGATCGCAAATCTCACGGAGGGCGAGGACAGGTGGCTCCAGCTGTGGAGCTTTCACCTCAACACATTTGGATCAGAAGGCCGGTATCATCGTCACGTTGGACGGGATTCTGCTGGCATTGACAGCCTCGTTCTTGGGCACTGCCTTGTCTCACCTGTTTCCACTGATCGCCAGCACACTTTTGGATCGAGCACAGTCCTCGTTCTCTTCTCGGCTGGGGCCTGGACCCGAGTCGCTTGGGTACCATTTTTCTCCTCAAAAATGATCGCTGAAGCCGGCAACATAGGAGGCGGCTACACGCACATCATAAAGTCCAGGCTCGTCAAATTGGCACGCTGTCCCGGATCCCCCGGGCAGAAAGAAAGGTGTTAGAGGACCCTGAATGTTCGGTGAATCTGTTGCTGAATGTTCTAGTAGTTTGCTAATAGTTTTTTCTGGAGTTTTCGTTCCGCTTTCTTGGACTTTATCGACTAGTTCGTAGGAGTATGCTGGTACTATTGGTCGAGTTTGAGTATCATGAGGAGACTGAAGCGGAGAAGCGGATCAACGCCTGGCGGCAGTCTGAGCGGAAGATTATGATTGACATTGTTCAGGATCTCATCCAGACGTCTCACAAGTACGCGAAGTCTCAGTACACTCCTGGTGCGCAGCGGGCTAGATGGACCAAGCTTGCGGGTCAGTTGATCTGGTATAAGGATCAGATTCTGAAGAATTTTACTCTGGAGGCTATGACTATTGAGCTTAACGCTCTGAAAAAGCAGGTGATAGAATCAGAAAAGCGGAGAGAGCGCGAGAGTCACACCCGGAATTATCCTATGATCGGTTTTCGCAAGCCAGAGGATAAGAAAGCCGGGGATGCGGAGAAGGCGGACGATGGGGAGAGTTCTGAGCCGGCTAAGGCTGACGACCCTGAGGATGCCAAGGAAATCGCCTAGAAAACGCCTGAGGGTCAGGGTTGATGATAAGAATCGGCTTGACGGTAAAGAGATGCTAACGGGGTCGTTGATCGATTCCTGTTAGGATCCAGCTAGCGATAGAGCATCTCGAAAAACAAAGGTATGCGCGCCAGTCTCGCGACGCAAGAGCGGTCTCCGCGGACCCGTGTGAAAGTAAGGCTCACGCTCTCGTGCCGAGTGGTGAGAGGAAGAGCCGTTCTACGACACTGTGAAGGTAGTAGTTAGGACGAGGGGCGAAAGGTTGAGCTCCAGGATTCCTCCAACGGTCACGCTCGCGGTGATGCCGATGTTGAGCGTGTAGGAACCTGATACTCGGACACCCTGGTCAACGGACAAGTAGATGGTGTGCGTCCGCGTTCCTATTCCACCGTTAATGTTCGTGTCTCCCAAGTCGGTTGTCAACCCTGAAGGATTAGTGAGTTTTAGATCTATCTTGATGGTCGTGTTGCCACTAGAGTTCACATTTGTATCGCTTGTTCTGAACATTCCCTGGGTCCTGATCGAAAAATAGTACTCGTACGCTGTAATCAGTGACACGTTCGCGGTCGCCTGCGTTGCCGAAAGAGAACCTGTGGTCTCCTTGAAGACGACTTTGGAAACGGGAACCATCAGCCCTCCCGCCAACGCTGGAGGAATAACCAGAACAAGAGCAGCAATTACGATGACTACAAGTGCCAGAAGACCCTTCCTGCTCTTCTTCTTAGCTGCCGGAGCTGACATTTCTAAGAAGCGACTTCGCTAGGAGATGAGGATTTTAGACTTGTGCAGATACGAGAACGCGTCTACCAGCGCGTCCTCTTGATTCCCAGCAAGTACGCTCCATAATTCGTTCCGAGATGAATCGGCGGAGTCACCAAGATCACGATCAAGACCGACCACAAACTCAACGGAAAGACCAATTGTCCGAGGAGCAACCCGCCAAATACGAAGTCGAGTTGATCCACGATCGGCAGCGGACTGCCCGGTTTTATCCTGATTCGCCTTTTCAGAAACGCTCCCAGGAGATCCCCGAGAACCGTTCCCAACGCGATCGCAAAGCCGCCGAGCAAGAGGTGACTGTTGACAGGTGATTCAACAGCTCCTATCACGGAACCAGCTATGATCCCGGCAAATAATCCCCGAACCGTCTTATGCGGTCCCAGAATTCTCTGCCCGTCAAGAAAGTTCCTTCCGCGATCCAGCGGAGCACCGCCACCAAAGAGAAGAGGGGCAGCGTTCGCTACATATGATGGCCCGATGAACAATAGCGCGTCTAGAAATATTCCCAAACTGGATCGCCTAGACTTTGAACCGCTCCCTCAATCAGGCGCAGTTATGAACCAAACGCTACACATCCTCCAATCCAGTCTCGCCTATCCTGAACAATGCACGAGCACCCTTAACGTCCCTACCATCTATCTTCTCGAGAAGACAATCTCTCACATCATGTCTCGGAGTCGGACGCAGCTTCAAGATCAAATACGACCAGTGCCTCAGCGTCCTCGTGGCGACAGGCGCGATAAGCCAGCTCCCACGACTCGGCTGACTGTGAACCTGTCCAGTCAACAAGATAGTGAGCTCAAATCTTGAGGCGAGATCGGAGAGAGAGGCCAGTTGCCTGTTCAGCTCGCGATTCCGGATGAAGGCCGCGCCAGGCTTCTCGATATCAGCACGGTAGAGACCTGTCACCGAATCAACGATCAATAAAGCCGGAGTCTTAGACAACATCCCCTCCAAGCTCTCCGTTATCCGGCTCTGTTCCCCAAAATCTTCAGGCTGAAACACCACAATGTTCTCAGCAAGCTCCCCGCCACGATCCAGAGATTCGAGTCTCTGAACCGAAAAGGAGAGATCAGCGTCAACAAAGAAAACCTTGAAGCCCCTCGCCGAGGCCTCCAGCGCAGATTGCATCGCCAAGACCGTCTTCCCCGTCGACGCCTCCCCATAGACCAAGTTGATCCGTCTAAGAGCAAAACCCCCCTTCAGCAACCGGTCAAGCCCACTCGTCCCGGTGCTCAGCCTCTCCATAACAAATAGCCAACTAGTCTGGAGACCCGACAATCGCCTAGATTGAATAACTCTGCCTAGGAGGAAGACACTTCCCCGAACTCAAGCTCCGGAAAGAGAAGACCCTTCTCATTGACGGTCCCGCATCCATCGTTCTTCAAGAAGGAACAGCCACCTCGCTCAGCGCCCCTTTCCAGACGGGCTACTCACTAGCGGTCGCAAAACATCGAAGGATCCCTATAGAGACAGATTCAGAGGCGGTGTTTCAGGTCAGAATAGGAGAGCATGGCATTTGCAGACAAGTCAACGGTTCAACCATTCCCCACAGTTGGCGAGACGCAGCGGACGCTCTCAAACGATCACGAGGATTGGCGGTTATTCTGGGCGATGTCGACTCCGGAAAATCCACGCTATGCACCTACCTCGCCAACACTTGCCTAGACCATAGATTTCAGAGCAGTATCATAGATGGCGATGTCGGACAAGCAGACATCGGCCCACCAACGACCACAAGTTCTTCAACTGTTTCCAAACACGTCATCAACCTCCAAGAGCTAAGACCTGAAAGATCCTTTTTCATCGGCGACACCAGTCCCTCTTCAGTGCCGGACAAGCTCGTACGATCAATCAGTGATCTGAAAGACAGGATCTCAACCGGAAGCGAAATCACGATCTTGAACACTGATGGCTGGGTGAGAGAAGACGAAGCGGTCGAGCACAAGCTCCAGCTCCTGGAGAGCCTACGACCGGAGCTTGTCCTTGCTCTAAGCCTCGATCACGAACTCGATCATATTCTCGAATTGCAAAAACATCCGATCCTGCGGCTCGAAGCCTCAAGCTTTGCCCGGAGAAGAACAAGAGAAGAAAGGAAGAAAGCCAGGGAAGAAGGATACAGACGATTTCTCGGGAATCCGAAACATCTTGATTTGAGACTCAACACGATCAAGCTCAAAATGTTCAACGCCCCCAAACAGGAACGACTCGACCAAGCCACATCACATAGAGGAACGATAACAGGACTACTCGACGAGAAGGGAGAACTCCTGTCGATAGGACGGATTGAGCGAATCGGGAACGGCATCGTTCGTATCGTTACAAGCGCTGAGCAAACGCCAACAACCCTTGAGCTAGGAGCAGTTATTCTCTCATCAAGATTCGAGGAGATAGGATACGAGCCCTAGATCGAGTAAGCGTCAGGGATCGAGTAGACGTAGATCGTGTGCTCGTTATAGTTCTCCTTTCTCGAAGGTTTCCAGCCATTGATCATAAAGTCATGGCTTACAATCCTCGAGCCAGGTCGAGCCTCCGATCTCAGTTTAGGCTTCAACCGCTCGTTAGCATACGTGGTAAGATACAGGGTAATCAGAGTTGCGTCCTTCAGATCTGCCTGAAACAGGTCCTTGTTGAAAATGTGCACCTTTTCCATTAGCTTCATTTTCTCAACCTCCCCGGACGCCTGTTTGAACAAGTCTTCTCTTATCTCGTAACCTACGGCGGATTTGATTCCGAAATCCTTGACTGCTGTGGTCAAGATGCGACCGTCGCCACAGCCTAGATCGAAGAGAATGTCGTCCTTGCTTGCTCTTGCAACTTCCAGCATTTTCTTGACAACATCGTGCGGAGATGATACGAATGGTGCACAGCTCATGAAACTGACTCTCTGGTTTGAAGTGAGGTCCAGGCGCGATTCAAGCTATTTTAACTCTCCCTCCCGCAAACTGTTATCATCAATCTCATCGACGAATTGTAGACCTCCTTCTCACTACCGTGCTAGACTTTCGAAGGATTCCGCTACAACCAGCGTTTCAGATACAGAACACTCATTACGTTTGATAGCGGTCAAGTATGGAGAGATGAGTTAGGCGTGCAGCGAAGGAAAGAAAGGCTCACGATCAAGTCTCCGGGAGACGATGATCAGACTCGCCAACGGCACGACCCGCAAGAGCTCAAAATATACATCAAACAATTATCGAAGGCTCTGAAATTCCTGCCGCTCGGAAGCCGAGCCTACTATGCCGTAACCGGAGAACTTCTCAGAGCAAACACCCAGCTGAAGGCCCTGGTTCCAACAGGATCCGCGATGAAGGGCGAGCACTAGCCTAATCTTCTTCTTTGACGAAACGATCGAAGACGCGAGGCTCGAATCCGCACCTGGGAGAGCTTTACGAAATAACTATAAGCCACAGCGCCCGCGAGACCCCGAAAGCGTTCTTTCATGTCTTCTCAAACGCTCGGCGATACTAGGATACACGAGCTAGCACAGGTCCAACTGAGAGAACCTGTCCTGATCCAAGGTCTTCCCGGACTTGGTTACGTAGGAAAGGTTGCAGTCGATTATTTCATCGAGAAACTAAAGCCTAAGAAAATGGGCGAGCTATACTCCAGCTACCTACTCTTTCCCGACGGCAACCTCGGCATCAACATCTCGGAAGACGGAACATACTCTCTTCCAAGATACGAATTTTATGGTTATGGCGAGCTAGAACCGAACGTCATCCTCCTAACCGGAGACGCACAGCCAAGCGTAACTGGCCAGTACGAGGTCGCAAGCATCGTCCTCGACTTTGCCCAACGATTCCGATGTAAGGCCGTCTATACAATGGGCGGATACGGAACACGCTCCGGCAACGATGTGGGAGCCGTCTATGCTGTCGTCGGAGAAGCCGCGCTCGGAGAACGTTTGAGAAGAATGGGTGCGAAGCTTGCAAAAGGGGGCGCCGTCACGGGAGCTGCAGGAGTAATACTTGGCATCGCCAGACAACGCGGCATGCAATGCGCAGGCCTACTAGGCGCAACCACAGGAGCCTACCCGGACTTGGAAGCGGCGAGAGCCGTAATTCAGATGTTGACTGGACTGGTCAGTATTCCAGTAGATCTGAAAGAGCTGGATTCGGAGATTGAGGACATGCGCAAGAAGATGGAACGTTTCAGACATGCGGAAGTTGAAGAGTCCAAAGAAGGCGAAGAAAAACCCGAAGAAGGCAAGGACCGCTACATTACCTAACCGAGACGACGCCTCCCTTCCCGGTCTCCGGATCAGTCTCGAGGGACCCTCGGGGTTTCTCTCCATTTTATAGCATGAGAGCACAAGGAGTCAGTTGAAGGAGATTTGCTCGAAGCAAGTCTGGAAAGGGATGGCGCCATCCACAAGGTAAGCCTTCTTCCCGTAGAAAATGCGGTTTTGGCCTTCTTTTACGATGATACATTCAAGGTCGGCACTCTAGCCGTATCGACTCCAGGGCTGCGCGAGGGAGGACCAGGGACCTCATCTGTTCTTCTCGGTGGGAAATATTTGCTCGCAGCTCGAGCTCTGGCGGAGCGGGTTGCTGCAACCTACAACAAGATGAGCATAGTATCGATAAACACGAAGCTTTCCGAAGGTGAGGCGCTCCGCCTCTACGCGAGCCTCCTTGACAAGGCTAAGTCTGGCACAACTGCCAGCCCAGCTTCCTCTAAAGGTTGAAGAGGAAACCCACCGCGATTGTGATCACCGTGGCAGTGAAGGTAATCGCTGCCACAGCGTCATCCAATCTCTCAACGCTCATCGAATCGTCATCCTACGAACAATTATTGAAATGATGTTTTCGACGGTCGTCGAGTATGTTCGCTTATTTTTCGACATCTCACTCACTGAGAAAAACAGAGGAGTGCGCGGCGTTATCCCCTATGTAACAATGCGACCTCTTCGTTCTCCTCCGCGACTCTTTAATAGGAAAGAAGCGATCTTGGCGTGTTGTTGGTCGCGTGCGGTCTCGCTTAGAGTCTTGGCTCTAGAATCGATGGAAAGCTAGCGCCAATCGTTCAGCTTGTTTGAGGCGCCGTTGAGTCCATTGATCCACTCGGGCACTATAACTGCTCTAATTAGCTCTTGGATGGTTATTCCTCTTCGCTTCGCGATCTTTTCCAGCTCGCGATAAATCAGATCATCAAGTGTTTGCATGAACTTAGGCAGTCTAGACACCACGATTTCTCGGGATATCATTGTCAGTTCAGGGGTTGAAATAAAGTGCTGATGTAACTTCTAGAATTCCAAGGAAGTGACAGGGTTGAGGCGTTGGAGAAATCGAATCAGTACGGTCCTTCTCTAGGTCTGAACCTCTCCGAGGATCTGACGCGCCGCAGATTCGACTCTAGAACGGTACGACTCATTGGTGTATACTCTCACGAGGTTCATGAACCCCTGAAGGGCCTGAGCGATCCTGGAAACCTCCGATAGAGGGACTCTCTCCTTTTTGTCACCAGGAGAACGATCGAAAACTTGTATGTCCGTGGAAGGCAGGGCCGTGGCATCGTGGTACGGAACTGATGGTTGTGTAGGTACGTCGATGTTTACGTCTTCCGATGCAACCTTCGCCTTTCTAGCAATCTGTTTTTCGATGTCCGCGCGAACATGTTCGTCTGAAATAACGTTGGACGCCAACTCGTCACCGGAAAAAAGGATGCGTTCATAAGCGCATTTTAGTAGCCTTCTACCCTCCAAGTCCTGCATTATCTTCCTGGACTTCTTACACTCCTTCAGCTGTGTCCACACTTTGTAGTCATCAAGTTTGAGATAATCCTCGGTTCGAGCAAAATCCAACAACTGGAGATCACCTCTTGCAGCCTCCAATGCTCTAACCAGCATTATCTGAACTGCCCTAGACGCTCTGTGAAAGTAAATTGTTCGAAATGATTCAAACCGTGCAAGGAGGAAACTCTCAAGCGTTGCCACCGCTGACCGGTCAACTGAAAGACTGTTGTCAATAATATCCATCGCGTAGAGGAGGCGATGAACGTCGAATGAGCCGTATCCTGCTCCTGTGTGAAAGGAGTCTCTAACGAGATAATCCATCTTGTCGACGTCTACGCTACTGCTGATTATCTGGTCCAAGTATGGACGCTTTCTATTCGCCAATTTTCCAATTGCCAATTGACCCAGAGTACGGGCGTCGAGGCCTGCGGCCTCGAGCCTTTCCGCTATTTCCGTGTCCTTCACTAGCCATGGAACAAAGTCTTCGTGGCTCTTGCCCAGGTATTTTGCCAAGAGTGGTTCAAACACGTGTGAAAAGGGGCCGTGACCAATGTCATGAATCAACGCAGCCAAGCGCAACTGTTCTCGTTGACTTCGAGGAAGACCAATCGGAAGCGCTTCACCAAGAGTACCGGCGAGATGCATAGTGCCAATTACATGCTCGAACCTAGTGTGATTTGCGGCGGGATAGACGAATTCTGAGCCAGCCAGTTGGCGGATGCGCTTGAGCCTTTGAACAGGCTCGGTATCGATAACTGATCTTTCAGTCTGGCTGATTCTGACATAGCCATGAATCGGGTCTTTGATGAAACCGCCAGACTTTTCCGCCAACATCCTCTACCTTGGCAAAGCGACACTATGTAGTTAACTTCTCATTGAACTATTGAAAAGCCTCTTTTTATCCAGGTAAGTGCGTCTTTTCTGAAATAGCGGACGTGTCTTGAATGGTTCAGGATAAGATCCTCTGCTTCATATGTTCGGTGAAAGGTATCGAGACGACATTCGCAACCTATTACGAATTGCAAGACCATCTCTACAAGGGTCATGATATGACCAAAGATCCGGCAATGGAAATTTTCACCAAACAAAAGTCGTTGGCGTCAAAGGCGGCTCCCACAAAGTGATCGCGTTCATGCCTAGGTCCTCAACCTCTTTCAAAACATGATTGTATTTGACTATGCTAATCTTCCCTAGAAGCCTAGGGAGCTTAATTGAAATGCGTGAGACTGTTTGCCTTGTTGAACCGGGGAGTATTTACACGATAAGAACTAGGTAGGGCACGTATGACGAGGTCAGGGCTGATAGCTTGTCAGAACCGATCGAAACGGACTGTAGCGAAGATGTCGCGCATCTAGATTGTCATCTGGATGAAGGCGAGGATGAGCAGGCCGACAACCGAGGTTAAGAGCGCTCGTTGCGTATTGAACCCCATCGCGCTCTTTAGGGCGACGAACTCTTCCGAGACGATCCATGCCGAGGCGACGACAGCCGCTGTAACTATGAGAGGTGAAAAGGGTATTGCGATAAAGATGAAGAGGATGCCTGGTGCTGTAGAGAAGAATAGTGGCCTAGCAAGTTGCCAGTAGCTTGTCTTTCCTTGGAACAGTTTTGTTCCGACTAGGAAGACGGTTGCTGACCATACGAATATTGCGAAGTCTGTTATGATCATGTTGGCTAACGTTTGTGAGATGATAAAGTCCGGTGACAAAGTAGATTTTTGAAGCCCATTGAATATGCTAAATCCGAGTCCGTAAGATAGGCCTACTAAGAGGAGGACTGCGACTGCCTGCCCAGTTGCGTTCTTGTCCTCTTTGAGTTCTCGGAACGTCTCCCTGTCGAACCTTGCGATGCGATAGATTCGCGATCCGAGTTGACGGATCTTGCGTCCCGTGATGGGAGGTTCTGGTCCCTGCAACATATTGCCTGGTCAGCTCTCGGGCTGTTATGGGCCCCAGCTTTATCAACTAATAGTAGGAAAATGCCATCTGTCTCGGTGGCTGATTGCTGTCTCGGCTCGCGTCTGATCTGAAAGAAAAGCTCGTGGAGAAACCGGGTTTCAAAGTTGTTGCGATGCCGGACTTCTTTCTGGACTACGTTCTGGCTTTTCCGGGCAAGCTTGACCAGATGGCTGGGGCAATGATTGAAGTGGCGGAACGAGGAGGCGGTAACCTCCTTGGCTGGAAGCACCTGTTGGGCAGAGGAGGGAACGCGTCCAACGTTTCAGCCCAGCTCTCGAGACTTGGGGTAAACGTTGTTCCTGTGATCGAGACTGACGACTTTGGGAGGATGGCTCTAGCTCAATTTTTGAAGAACGTGGATCTGTCTCATGTCACAATTACGGGATCGCTCTCTAGGACTCTCGCGCTCGAGGCTGAACACACCGGAAGGCGGGTCAACATCATGGCAAGCGATCCGGGGTCTCTCTCAAGTTTCGGCCCTGAGAAGCTGGCCGAGAGGGATAAGGAGCTCATACGTGAGGCCGATTTTGTCTGTGTTTTCAACTGGAACCAGAACCTAAAGGGAACCGAACTTGCTGAGGAAGTGTTTCAGACTGCTAAGAATGAGGGAAGAGGAGTGACTTTTTTCGACCCTGGAGATCCTACGTCGAGAGCAGGAGAGATTCCGAGGCTCAACGATCAGGTTCTCTCCAATGGGCTTGTTGACGTTCTCAGTGTCAACGAGAACGAGCTCACCCAGCTAGCCTCCGCGGTTAGCGAGGCAGGGAGCGGATTTGAAGGAGAGGAGGAAAATCCACTATTTCAGGCCGCCGGCGTCTTCAGCATGCTTGGAAGTAGGGTCGATCTTCACACTCCGGGCTTCTCAGCTACTTTCGTCGATGGCCAGAGAGAACGAGTCCTCTGTGCCAGCACGACTCCGTTGAAGGTCACCGGGGCGGGAGATGCGTGGAATGCAGGTGACATTTTTGCGCAAGGCATCGGGCTCGGCCACAAGGAACGGCTGGTCTTCGCGAACGCTACTGCGGCTGCCTACATGAGGAGGCCTGATCTTGATCCCTGTTCCTTGGCTGAGATTCTTGACCAGGTGGTAGAGATAGAGAAGCTCAACACTCGCTAGCTATTCCAGATTTATGTTGGCTCATTAGGATTGACCGGCGATCTCTTGCTGTCGGTTCACCACTCTTAAATCGGGTATTGATAGGTCAGACACGAAAGCTGGACAGACTGTGAGCCGAGAAAGTTCTAGAGAAAAAACACGGGCTATATGCTGCGGGGAACGGAGGTCTCTGTAGTTGCGTAATGTTGCTCAGGGGGTTTACCGGGTTCCAGCGCGAGCTGCAAACGCATACCTTGTCGAGGCTCCTAAGGGGCTCGTGCTGGTAGACAGCGGGCTGCCTGGTAGTGAGAAAAGGATTCTCAAGGCTATCGCCTCCCTCGGAAAGAAACCTTCAGACTTGAAGCTTGTACTGTTGACGCACCGGCACTTGGACCATATTGGGAGTGCGGCTGCGTTGAAGAAGCAGACCGGGGCGAAGCTGGCTTCTCATCCGTTCGAGAAGCCGTATGCAGCTGGGACGCTGGTGATATCGGCTCCGAGCGCTTGGAGTCTTTATGGAAGAATGGTGAGAAAGCTGACGACGCTTGAATATTGGTCGCTCAAGTTGTTCCGGATTATCAAGTTCCAGACCGCGCACGTGGATCTCGCTGCTGACGAAGAGTCGGTCTTGGATGGAGTGGGATTGGACGGGTCTGTGGTCTGGACGCCGGGACACACCAAAGGATCGGTTTCCCTCTTTCTTAACCAGCCTAGTGTGGCTATTGTCGGTGATCTCTTGCGGGCTCGTCGGGGCCGGCTTGTGGAACCGTTGCTGATGGAAAGTATTCCTCAGACCGAGGCCAGTGTGAAGCGTGTGTTGGATTTAGGTCCGGAGATTATCTGTCCAGGGCACGGGAAGCCACTACCAGCGTCGAGAGTAAAGATCGAGAAGAGGATGGCGAAGCCTGTGGTTGTTGTGAAGAAAAGGGAAGAGGAGGATTTGGAGGAGTTAACGTCTGGCCTTTTCTAGTCTCTTTTCCACATCGTCCCAGTTGACGACGTTCCACCAGGCGTCGACGTAGGCTGCGCGGTCGTTCTTGTATTGTAGGTAGTAGGCGTGTTCCCATACGTCGAGAACGAGCAGTGGGACTACTCCCTGGACGGTTAGGTCGTTATGTTTCTCGGCTTGGAGCGTGATCAATTGTTGGGTCCATGGTTCGTAGGCTAGGACGGCCCAGCCGCTTCCTTCGACTTGTTTGGCGGCTGTGCCGAACTGTTCTTTGAACGAGTCGAACTTGCCAAAGTCGGTGTTGATCTGGTCGGCTATCTTTCCACCTGGTTTTCCTCCACCGTTCAATTTCATGTTGGGCCAGAAGGTGCTGTGCATCGTGTGACCTGAACCGTGGAAGGCGAGGTCGCGTTCGATTGCTTTGACGTCGACGCCGGCGAAGCCGGTCTCGCGGGCTTTCTGGAGCTTGTCAAGGGCGGCGTTTGCGCCGTTCACATAGGCGAGATGGTGCTTGTCGTGGTGTAACCGCATAATCTCTTCGCTTATAGTCGGGACGAGCGCGTTGTACGCGTACGGAAGATCAGGTAGCTTGTATCTGTGATGAGGCATGACGATTCCGCTGCTACGCTATTGATAAAAAACTATGCTCAAAACTGTGATTTTGAAAACATGGAGAAACCACTCATGCGAGGCGAGACTCGGTCGCTAAGACCCCCTATTTTCCAAAAACCATTTCCTGTCCGGCACTGATTCCAGTGGATTCCAGCTAATCAAAGCCTGGTTTGGGCTTTGATGAGAGAGGAAAGTTGCAGACAATCCCGAACGAATTCCGGAAGAATCTAGGGAGGCGTTCCAGATTCGAGATTGGGGCGGATATTGGGCGATTTCGTTATCCTGGGATCTTCCTCAACCGCTCTTGCGTCCCGAGATGTTCTGTGCAATACCCCCCTTTTTTCTAGAGATGATTTCCTGTCTGGTGTCTGGCATGGATAATGGGCGAGTCTTCTGATTCCGGGCTTGGTCTGGGCTTAGATGGCAGGTCCCAACGACGGGATTTCATCGGTACGTTCCCGAACGGTTTCAGGCAAATCTAGAAACCCCCTCCCAGAACCGAGAACAGGGCTGAAAATAGGCGATTTCTCTTCCGGTAAACCGAGATGGTTGCTGTTTGGTTGTAGTTCTAGTTCGAATGGTTTTCGTGTCCGGGAATCAGATACGGGACGCCGGTATACCCCAACAGATTAGACCCGCGGCTAACGAACCGCCTAGGAATCGACGTGACCGTGCATGGAAGAAACCGAGTACCCGGACCAATTCGCCGAATTCCTCGCGTTCTTATGCGAGAAATACCGGATAGATAGGAGCCGGTTGTTTGTCGAGTACAGTTCTAGACCGCCTCTCCCGCTGAAGGGCACTAGAGCAGGCTACTATGAGGGACTACTTTCTTTCCGCGAAAAGGATGGCCGTGTCGAGTTTCTAATCACGGTCTTCAAAGCCTCGCGCGAACCCCTCCTAACCCTGGCCCACGAGTTTGCTCACCTGGTCAAGAACTTGAAGTCTGGAAACTTCGACAAACATCTACGTCCGCCGGACGATGTTGTCGAGAAAGCGTTTGACGAGCAAGCGGTCAACGACTTGGCCGAGTTCCGGTCCCTAGACAATCGAAACTGACCTTCACTCCCGAGCGCCCTTCCACTACGTTTCCGGGCGAGGCTTTTTTACGAAACAGACTGTAGCCGCGTGGGAATTTGGTTCTCTCCACGCCAATAGGCGTCATAGTTATCGGAGTCTTCATCGGCACCTACATTCTCATTCTCTCCGACAAGTTTCACAAGCCTTCCGCAGCGGTGCTGGGGGCAACTCTCATGGTGGGAACCGGCGTTCTCACCGAAGCTGATCTATCCTCAGCGATCAACTGGCAGGCTCTGGGAGTGTTGCTCGGAATGTTCATCATCGCCTCCTCGCTCCGCGAAGCAGGATTCTTCGAATGGATGGGACTACACCTCGCAAGATCCGTCGACGCCCATCCCGTTCGCATGTATATCCTCCTGCCTCTCATGACCGCCGGAATGGCTTCGCTGCTCGATATTGTGACTGTTGCTCTTTTCATCGTTCCACTCACCGTTGAAGTGTTTGAAGGACTGGAGATCGACCCCGTGCCCTTCGTCATTGCCGAGGTTCTCGCCGCAAACATAGGCGGTATAGCCACCATGGTAGGTGATCCAACAAATGTCATAATCGGTTCTTCACTCGGATTGACCTTCAACCAGTTCCTCCAGAACACCGCCCCCATCGCTATTGCCGCCATTGCCGTAAACAGCGGGTTACTCTATCTGAAAAACCGGAATTTCCTTCATCGGGACGCAATGAGACGTCACCGGCAGAAGCCAGTGCTCGACCTTCGAAGCCCGTCAGAGGCGGTGAAGGACCCTGGACTACTCAGGGTAAGCCTCGTATCCCTGATCCTCGCCGTTAGTTTCCTCATCGTCCATACTTTTCTGGGGGTCTCAGCCGCTCTCGCGACTCTACTTCCCGCGTTCCTGATATTGGTCTATGAGTCGTCCCGGTCGAACGAGGTCCAGCACGTTCTTACTAGGATAGATTGGCAGATCTTCTTCTTTTTCGGGGGGCTATTCATACTCGTAGCATCGCTCGGAAAGACTGGAGTTCTCTCTATGCTCGGGAGCGAAATGATCCAAGTCTCAGGAGGGAACCTCGCGCTTTCCGTGACCCTCGTTCTCTGGGTCACTGCGCTCATGTCGCAAGTGGTAGACAACGTACCACTGGCCACGGTCTTCATTCCTGTAATCGCGGCTATGGCCAATGCGGGCGTTCCCATCGCTCCACTAGCGTGGGCGCTTGCCGTTGGAACCGGGATTGGAGGAATGGCTACGCCTATGGGGACGGCGTCGAACCTTGTGGCTTTGAACATTCTCAACAAGCCGAAACAACGGTTGAGCTTCGTTCGGTTCGCAAAGAGATCAATACCGTTGACGATAATCGACTTAGCTATTGCGAATCTGATTCTACTACTTCGTCTCTAAGGCGATGGTGACGAGCGTCGTGTCAAGACGAGGGGTACAGCACTCTTTTCTAGGCCCTCAAACCTAAACGCTCAGATCCCCTAAAGCCTATTGTTTCCCTGACACTTGGAGGAGAGATGTCTTGAGCAAAGTGGTTCGTCGACTAAAGAACTTCTTCCAGCTGGGCGAGAAAGACGCTTTCACCCGGATCGACGAACTCGCCAGCTTGGGTGAGGAGTCGCTTCACCTGCTAATCAAGATCCTTACCGGCTCACCGAACGGACTCTCCGACATTGAAACGTGCACTAACAGAATTAGTCTATTGGAGAAACAAGGAGACAAAATAACTCAGTCTCTCGAGGAAATGCTTGGGAAAGGCTCGATATCGGCGCTACTCATGAGAGAGTTCGAGAGGCTAGCCGACTCTGTGGACAGTGTCCTTGATAGAGCTCACGCTCTATCCCGACAGATCAGAAGAGTCACCAAGAGGCCGTTGCGCGAGGCCAAGGAATTCGACGCTATCATCAGGAAAGACCAGGTTCGTTTGATAGAGATCGGACTGGTCCAGCTTCAATATCTCCGGAAGCTCTTCAACATTGCGGGCTCGGACAAGAGACAATCTTTCGACTTAGCAAAGCAAATTGAACGGCTGGAAGAACAAGGGGACGATGTCAAGGACAATATGCTTGACGAGATCTATGGGTCATGGGAGATGCTCGACTACGCCTCCTTCCACAACTATATCGAGACCACGATTGAGGCTGATGACATCCTCGACCGTTGCGAGGACGCGTCAGATCTGGTCATCGCGATTATGAAGGGTCTCGGCGCTTAGGAAACAGAGCATGAACCTTTCCCTAGACACCATATCGCTTGTTCTAGCGGGACTCTTGGGAGCAGTTGTTAGTGGCAACAATATCTCCGCATGCTGCGGGACGATCATCGGCAGCGGAATGGTCAAGAGACGGTCGGGAATCTTGATCGCCGTTGCAGGCTACCTGCTCGGATTGTTGATCGAAGGGCCCAAGCTCTTCAAAGTCAGACAAGCCTTCCTCCCAACTGAAACCAGTAGCGAGATCTTCTCGATACTCCTAGCCACACTACTCATCTTCATCGGCGGAGAACTCACGAGAGTCCCCCTCTCTCTATCAAAAGCGTTGACCGGGACAATCCTAGGCGTAAGCTTCGCGATCGGGGCACTGCAACAAACCAGCTATCTGGTTCTCATACTGATGTTCTGGGTGAGCGCGCCGATAGTAGCTACAGCTCTCGGGCTGTTCTTCGTTAGACTCGATGACCGGTATAGCCCCAGAAACCTCTGGGTGAAGCTCTCACTCCTCAAAGCCGGGCTAGTAGTGATGGCCTTTCTCTCCGCATACGTTACTGGTAGCAACGCCCTAGGACTCATTGCGGGGGTACCCTCCAACCAGCCTCTCATCGCGACAGTCTTCGTCGGCCTAGGAAGTGTTCTCGGAGCGTCCGTCCTCGGTCGAGGGGCCTTACGCAGGCTAACAGAAGGGATCTATAGCCTCAGATACCCTAACGCGTTCTACTCCCAGCTACTGGGCGCGGGAACGGTAGAATTAGCGAACCAACTTGGTGTCCCGGTGTCCACGACCGAGACAGTTTCTTCTGGAATCATTGGATCTGGCTTAGCAAGCAAGATGCGAGTCATGAATTCCAGAAACGTATTCCTCATCGTAGCTAGCTGGGTCATCTCCCCAGCTTTAGGGTTTCTTCTCGGGTACGGATTGACTCTGATGATTGGTTAACCTACGACTGCGTTCCTATCTATAACGACGGCCAAGAATCGAGACTCAATCTTTTCCTTTTATTTCGACGTCAATCTTAACCGGACTGCTGATGGACCTTCCTTCACATCTCTCATTTGGACTAGCCATAGGTCTAGTCTTCTTCGGAAACAACCCTGAGATCGTGCTGCTTATCGGTCTGGGAACATTGATCCCTGACCTCGACAGGGAATATTGGTACGTCAGACGACAAGTCTATGCTGAAGAACAGTATCACCGCGCAAGATTCCACAACGTATTCATGATACTCATCGGGTACCTGGTGAACCCGTTCTTCTCGCTGGGGATCTTCCTCCACATGCTACAGGATTCCTTCACGACAGCGAAGGACAGAGGTGTCGAATGGTTCTACCCGCTAACCAGACTCGTGAAACGGGGAATGTACGACCAGACTATGAGCCAGAGAAAGCCCGACCCTAATGTGAACGTCTACTTCTATCAGGAGGACGTTCTTGGATACGTGAACGCTGCGGACCCGGACCTAAGAGAGGGTAACCAGCCGGTGCCATGGAGACGAGTCTACGGATTCGCTCAGAACGGTCACCTTCTAGATCGCGGGTTTCTAGTCGGCTCCTTGGCGGTCATAGCAATTTGGCTCGCCTACCCAATCGGGCTCACCCATGCTCATCAGTTTTCAGAACTCTTAGAATCTAACCCAATCTGGGTGATCGGCTATGCAGCTGTTGCGGTGTTGTTCGCTGCAGGTGAGACTCAGAGGAGAGACAAGCTTCCCAGGCTTCCTCAACTCAAACCGGCTCAGGTCCCATTGTTTGTGATCGGTGTAGCTCTTCTGGTGGTTTGGTTCTTATTGTTCCGGTTCGAAATCCTCGCGAATTTGGAGAATATTCTTGCTGATCCGATTCCTCTAGTTGCGGGCATCGTTGCGATCCCCCTCGTCTCTCTCATCCTTGTCAAGTATTACACGCGAGGAGGAAGAAAGGCAATCGTGTAGCACGGCTCTCTCCTGTTCTGCCGTACAGCTCTGTCCGCCCCATTCAAAGGGCAGAAAAGTCTCGGCAGTGCACTGTCAGCCAGAGATATCTCGCTAGAGACCTACATTCGTACCATAGCCATTATTAATGGCACGCGAAGGACGCTTGCCTCTCTTACGATTAGGGCCCATGCGAGTCTGGGCACTAACGACGCGACGGATGGGAGTTTGAGGTTGTTAAGACAATTGTTGAAGAAACCGGGTGTCGGTAGAGTTACCAGGGCTATTCTGATTTGCGCCTTTGTTTTGCTCGGCTCATTATTGGCGGTTCCACTAGCACCCTCGAACAGCTACTCCGCTACCGGTAGCCCTGCGCTGGGTCCACTGGCGAATGCGCCATTCGACCATATCGTAACCATCATGATGGAGAATCAGGGTTTATGTGATGTCTACACTGGATGCGGTGGATCAGCTCAGTACATGAGCAGTCTAGCCAACGCTAACACTCTTGCGATGACATGGGGAACGATAGATCATTATAGCGAACCAAACTACATCGCCCTTCTCGGAGCCTACGATGAAAAAGCGTCTACAGGAGACGGCTGGTGTTGCTACCTCTCTCCAAACATCAACCTCATCGATCGACTTGAGACAGCAGGACTGACATGGCAAGCGTTCGCTGAAGACGCGGGCAACTCGGGATCATGTAGCTTCAGTCCCCCGAGAAATGGGGATCACTTCCCCTTCATAGACTTCTCTGACATGAACACTGCCGCCAGATGTTCTCACTTTCTTACAACCGCGTCCTCGAGTGACCCAGAATTCCTTGCCGCGTTGAATACGGCTAGCCCGGCTAATTTCATCTGGCTAACACCAAACGATTGCAATAACGGACATGACAAATGCAGTTCTTCCTCAGGAATTGCAGGCGGTGACTCATACTTATTGGGTCTCGTACCGCAAATCCTCAGCAGTTCAGAGTTCGCCTCGACAAAGGCCGCTTTGCTAATACTCTACGACGAAGGCTACAATACTCAATGCTCTTCCAACACCGGTGGAACTGGGGAGTGTCTCTACGCGTCTTTCAGTGGACCAGCAGCCAAGAAGGGTGTGCAGATTAGTCCAGCGGGCGCATCTCACTACTCCTATCTGTCGACGATTGAGGCCGCATGGGGTCTATCATCGCTCAATTCCAATGATGCGGGAGCACCAACCATGCTAGGTGCTTTTGCCGCATGTACGAGCAACTGTCCTCTAACGACAAAAGCTCCTCCCGGCGCATTCCTTGGGATCTCCAACAACATATGGCTGATCATCATAGCAGGCCTCATAGGGCTGGTCGCGTCGCTTACCCTCCTCACGATCAGAGTGAGGGCGAAACCGAAACACACAAAGCAGACAATGAACCGAAAAGCTCGATAGTCCCTGGCAGATCCGGGACGGCCTTACTTTCAGAGATCGGAGGATTGTGGCCGCTCAAGAATGGTCCTTGATTTGCTAAGGATGATTGTGGTCCAGTTTGAGAAAGCACAGCTGTAGCGAGACTTTGCAACCGCTTAGAATTTCTCTCATTAGCGCATCGTAGTTACAAGAAGAGTTTGTTTCAGCCCTCAACGGTAATACCTAGGAAAACATGTCGCCCACAAAGAATGTGGCGTTTGCCCTCTCGCTATTGTTGCTGCTCCCGGCCGTAGCTATCGTCGCTGCGGCGCCACCTGGGCCGAATATCAGCACACCGAGTATCTCTCCGTCTTCTCCGGGACCTAACGACCTGGTCACAGTAACAACGACGGTCACAGCAGGCAATTCCGGAGTGCTGAACGTGACTCTGGTCTATACAACTGATAATTGGAAGACGACTAACACGACCGTTGTAGGGTCCTACAATTCGACAAGCCAGCTGGCAACAGCGCACATACCCCCGCAATCCAACGGAGGCCACGTAGAATACTACATCGTGGCCTTTGACGGCAACAGCAACAAGAAGGTTAGCAGCTACTTCAGCTACACGGTTACCGCCCCTCCCGCGAGCACTACGACAAACACGTGGATAGAGCTCGCACTCGTTGCCGCCACCCTAGGGGTAGGTGGGACAATAGCGTTCTACTCCCTACGCCCCAAAGCCAAGCCAGGTTCAACTGCAACGTCGCAAAACTAGGCATTTCGTTATCGAAACAACATTCTCCCGGCAAGCGCTAGAGGGTCGCAAGGCGACCTTACCACTCACCCTCCCATTGTTTATTCTGCAGTCTGTTTAGTGTTCTGTCCTCGAACATCAGCAAAAACGAGGCCTGGTCGCTCTCTTCTTCACAGTCAGACGAACCTCCGTTCTCTCAAAGACAAAACTATGGTGATTATGCCGACAAGGGTCCCTGGCAGGGCATAGAAGAGTGTGACGATGGAGATTGCGATTGCGCGCTCGTATCTGGTGTTGGATCCGAGCAAGACGATGATCCCGTTAACGGTCCAGAGCACTCCGAGGAAGAGGAAAGGGAACGCCATGGCTGAGGGTCGTATGCCTATCGCCGATACGAGTGTCGCCCAGGGTCCTAGCCCTATTGTCTGTTCTCCGGTGTAGTATCCTGTGACTAGTTTTCGTGTTCCGTCGAAGATGAGCCATGTTCCGAGGACGAAGCTTAGAATCGAGATAGCGGATGTGGAAAGGCCAGGTTTTTGCATAGCGTCCTTCATTCGTCGTGTCTCTTATTAGACGGGAGACTCTCTCCGTCTCTCTATGACTGATTCGGGTCCTGCGCTTTCTGATATGGAGGAAGGTGGGGATGGTATGGCGAAGTATGCGCGTATGGTTTTGGAGTTCATCAAGAAGGACGTTTTCGAGGATCGCAAACAGGTCTCCGTGGAGGAGGTTGTCACACTTATTGCTGCGTTGACGGACATCTCTGTTAGTCTACTGTCACGGTTCCGGAAGGACCAGGTGGAACCGGAGAAGGCGACAGAGGTTGGAAGGGACGTTTTCAAGTACATGGTCGGACGGCTGGGTTTCGATATAGACAAGCTGGGCAAATCAAACATCTACGTGTAGGACCGTATGTCAGTGTGCGTTTTGCGACTCGTTTGGCGTCGCGTGACTTGACTAGGCTGATAGGGTGGCTCGAAACGAACAAGACGGGCTCAACAGGCTCAAAGAGCTAGAAAGAGTTGGCAGCTCGGAAACGCCAAGTTAGCGTGTTTCTGCCAATCTATTGAGGTTAGTGTCGCAGTTGTACTGAATAAATAGCCGTGACGCATCTATGCTATTGTATGCAAGATAGTCGGCGTTTGGTCGAGAGGATGATAGAGAGAGATCCTGTAATCAAGAAGGGCCTTCAGCGTGAAATTATCAATTCGAGAGCCCTCGCCCGGTTCATTCAGGCGACTGACGGGATAGATTCCAGCCTTGACTCGATTCTGGGCATTATTCGACGCTACCCGCGGGCTAGCGAGGGAGCTGCAGGAACAGATCGGATTCTAGGAGATTGCGAATTGACAATGAGAAGCAAAATCGGAGATTTGGCGGTTGAGCACGGGCCCCACGTTATGAGACAGATTGCAGAGTTCGCCGGCTCTATCAAGAGTACTAGCGGAGAGAACCTGAGAGTCGTAGTCGGGCAACGATCCATACGGGTAATAGCTGAACAGAAAGCTTTGGAGAAGTTTCGTGAGACTTTTGCGGACAAAGAGGTCGTAAGATACTCTGAAAACCTCGTCGAGATCTCGCTTCTCTTAACGCCCGAAGCAGAACGAACAAGAGGAATCTATGCAAGGATTACAACGGAACTCGCATTGAACGACGTAAACCTGATTGGAATCATGTGCTGCAGTCCAGAATCAATTCTACTCGTGGAGGAGAAAGATGCTCCTAAGGCCATAGAAAGTCTACAAGGGATGATCTCTGAACAATCCCCCAACCGCGAACACAGAGCGGGGCTCGCAGCCAGGAGATCTCAGGCGGAATCGATAATCAAACGAACCAGCTAGATTTTTTTCCGAAGACCGAAACCGCGGTCACCTGCTAGATTCATCCCGTCTACGCCACATCTGGCCAATCTGGCAGAATTGTGCGGATAGAGTTAAGTCAGTTTTACGGAGTCTTATAGTGGAAGCATTAATGAGACTATCACTCATTGCGAAAATCGAGATCTCATTGCTACTCGCAACAATCATTGTGACTTCAGCCCCACTAGTCAGCGCGCAAAACCCGGACTTCGGCATCGGAGCAAACCCAGCAAGTCGTTGCGTAGCCGTCGGATCGACCGCCACCTATCAGATTACAGTGTCTAGCATTGATGGTTTTTCCGGTCAAGTGCTACTCGGCGACGATGTCCAACCCGACGTAAGCAACGGCCCAACCCTTGGGCCCATACCGTCAAGTGTGACTGTGTCGACCGGTCAAAGCGCAACGTTCAACCTCAACGCGATCACCGCTAGCTCGACGCCTCCTCAAGTCTACACCATAACCATAGCTGGTATAGCCGGTTCCAACTTTCACTCAACTTCGGTATTTCTCGCCTTCGCTCCAGGCTGTGGCGCGGTGGGCGGCACGATTTCACCGGCGAGTGCGCTGAGCTTAGCGACACCTTTCATCGGCTTCGCCGTCGTCATCTCTGCCATAGCAGGCGCAGTGTCAGTCGCTTTCATCCGCACCAGACAAAAACGGACCGCCAAGAACTAACAGATCAGAACCGCAAAACCCAACTTCCCATACCCATTTTATGGGCCGCTCTCACGAGGAGAGGCGATGATCGAGATAAACGCTCAATAGGGAACGAGTGATAGAACATGATCTTCGGGACGATTCTTTGACCTACACGCACCGACTAAGCTCGGTTCTAAACCCCATACGTGTAGGGTTCACTGAATACAGACGGATCCTCGCTGGGCGAGTTGCTAGAAGAAGACGGCGTGTTGCAGGGTCTCGTCGGCTTGGAAAACTGGGAGTCCTTCTAGCTCTGCTGTTAATGGCGACGCTTTCGAGCATCGCGATGGTTGCGTCCCCATTCCCTCCACTTCAACCCCACTTGATTAACGGAGAGAATTCTTTGAAGGCTGTTCTGATCGACTCGTTATCGCTGACGGATCCAGATCCTCTATTCATCTCGAACGTGACGCACTCGTTATCAGTCGCAGGCTACACTGTCGACTATTATGGTCCGAGCCACGTCACCGTAGACCTGTTTCGGAACCTTGCTCTCCAGAACTATAAGATAGTAATCATACGCTCTCACACCGCAACAGTTCAAGGCATACCCACAAGCCTATCGATTGTCACTTCGGAGCCCTATTCCAACCTGAAATACGCCTACCAACAGCTAATAGGCCAGGTTGCCCCCGCAATCGTTAGGCCTGGGAACACCTTCTTCGCAATCACTCCTGCCTTCATCCGAGACGCTATCCAAGGTAGTCTCCGAGATGCCCTAGTGGTCCAGATGGGATGCGGAACGCTCACCGGAAACCGCGAAATCGCGACGGCGTTCATAGGCAAAGGCGCCAGCGCCTTCGTCGGCTGGAATAATACAGTCAGCTCATGGTACACGGATCTCGCGACGCAGAAATTTGTATCGTCCCTAGAACATGGGCAGACAGTCCCAGAAGCGGTGGTCAGTGCTGGTGGGCCGGATCCAGTATACGGAGGCAACCTGGGTTCACTCGAGCCTCCCGCAACAGCGCAAGACCAGTTCAACATTCGGATGACCACGATTCTTGGGTCGATGATAATTCTCTCAGTAACCCTTCTCGCAGCAGGAAAGCTGTTCAGGGCCGATAAGGTTCAATCGAGGTCCAAGAAACGGATTCAGACTTCTTGACATGGACGGTCTCGGTACGCTGGGGCATGCCTAGGCATTCTCGGCCTATTGGTGTAGCGCTTCGGATAAATTCAATAGACCCAGCGTGCACGCCCGCTAGTGATGAGCAACATAAAGCGACAAGTGGAGCGGATTATAGAGACCGATCCCGTAATAAAGAAAGGTCTACAGCGCGGGATCATCAACACCAGGGCCCTAACCCGATGGATCTTGGAGACTGAAGGCATAGATTCGACCCCCGATGCTGTTCTCGGTATTATTCGCCGTTACCCCCTCTCCGACCGCGAATCGCCAAGGGTCAGCCAGGTGTTGGGAGAATGCGAGCTATCGTTGCGAAACAGAGTCGCGGACTTTGAACTCGAGTATCACCAAAACGGCACAAATCCGATTCTCCGCTTAGCCAAGTACAATGGGACCACTAGGAGCGAAAACATCAAGCTGCTTGTGGGATCGGGACTCGTCAGAGTGATCTCAGGCCAGAAGGCCCTTGATAATTTGATTAGCGAGCTCCTGCCTGGGGAGGTTGTGAGGTACTCCACTGATCTAGCCGAGATCTCTCTCCGTATTCCTCCTAGATCTGGTACGAGGGGATTAACGGCGAAGATAACGATGGAGTTGCTTTTGAATGATATCGACTTGTGGGGAATTGCGTCCTTCTATTGGCATCATGTCAAAGGCGATGCTTCACCCCACTCTCAGCCCGTCACGGGTGAAGGCTTGAGAGAGTTGGTCTTACTGGTTGCAGAGACTGATGGTCCCCGCGCTCTCGAAGCGCTCCAACGAATGTTGAACGAAAACGGAGCGAATTCCAGACAAAGCGCCCCTTGGTTTTCCGGACCGCCCCGACAAGGGCTCATTGTCGGTCTCAGCGAGAGACTCTACAAGACGGGAGTTACCCCCACAAACTAGAGGTACGGGCTGAAGAAGCCTATCTGAGGAGATCGCGGAAAAAATAGGATTATATCAACGCCACCGCTTTCGAGAAACATGGGGAAGTCTTCTGGGAGGAAGATTGTCGTTTCCAAGGATGGCCCCTACATCGTTTCGGGGAATGTACCGCTCGCCCTTCAGATAATCACGCCCAACAAAGAGGGCCTTTCATGGGACTGGAAAGAGGGGAAGACCATTGAGACGGGACAGGAGTACAGTCTCTGCAGGTGCGGTCGTTCGAAAACGAAACCGTTCTGCGATAGCACGCATACCAAAATCAGGTTCGATGGAACAGAGACCGCGACTCGACGGCCCTACATCCGACGGGCAGAAGTCTTCGAAGGTCCAACGCTCACCCTGAGAGACGCCGAAGATCTTTGCGCGTTCGCGCGCTTTTGCGATCCGGGAGGGAAGATCTGGGGCTTGATCGAAGAGACTGATGATCCGGAGGCGAGAAAACTCGTCATTCGAGAAGCAAACGAATGTCCATCAGGCCGGCTGGTTGTGAACGACAAGAAAACTGGCCAGGAGATTGAACAGAAACTTCCAGCCTCGATCGGCGTGGTCGAGGATCCTGCGCTCGGTTGCAGCGGGCCATTGTGGGTCCGTGGCGGAATAACCATAGAATCAGCGGACGGTACGCCTTACGAGTTGAGGAACAAGGTGACCCTTTGCCGCTGCGGAGTATCAATCAACAAGCCGTTCTGCAACGGCAGTCACGCGAGCATCAAGTTCAAGGACGGATTCGTCGAATTCGCCAAGAAATAAGCCCCCTAATCGAAGGGAAGAACGCAAAGTCACCTAGTCCCTGTTGCTTTTTCCCTGAGAGAGGCGCGGACCTTAGGGACGACTCGCTCAGCAAAGAGACGCAGCTGGCTTTCCTCCTGTCCCTCGGCTGCTGGCCAGAAGACAAAGGTGTCCACGCCTAGATCCTTGTAGGAAGAGACCATCCAGTCCACCCACTGAGAAGTCGAACCGACGAATGGTGTCTTCTCGCCAGAGGACTTGTTCAGTCCTCCCTGCTCGTCAATTACGCCGATTATGTTGGACACCCGGGCAATCGAGTCAAGAGAGCGGTTGCTTTTCCTTGCTGCAGCGTTGATTAGTTGTTGTGCGGCCCTTATCTCATCGCGGGACATGTACGAGCTGAGTGGAATTACCCAGCCGTCACCGGATCGTCCTATGAGCTCCATCATTCGTGGCCGTGTAGCTCCGAGCCAGATGCCGATATTGTGATAAGGGCTGGGACCTGCTTGGGCGTTTTCGAGCTGATAGTATTTTCCTGGGAAGCTTACGCGTCTTCGTGGGCCGCCGAAGTTCCAGATGAGATGGATTACTTGCATTGCTTCTTCGAGCGCGGCGACTGCTTCGCCTGGATTTCTCCGTGGTCCGCCGTACGTGTGGATTGCGTCCCAGAACGCGCCTGCTCCGATGCCCAATTCAACGCGTCCTTTTGTTATGATGTCCAAGGTGGCTGTTGTCTTTGCGAGCATTGCAGGTGGTCTCATCGGAAGATCGCTGACATCGGAGAAGTAGCGGATTTTCTTTGTCGATGCGGCGAGGCTGCTGATGAGGGTCCAGGTGTCGAAGAAAGTGCCGTTGTAAGGATGATCCTGAACACCGATTATGTCTAGCCCGAGCTCATCTGCCGTCCTTGCCAACGTGAAGGCTTTCTCCGCGTTGTTGGGCACAATGCTCAAGCCGAAAACAGGTTCTCTGTGGACGGGGTTCTCGATACGGCTAGGAGCCAAGATTGACGAAGAGTCTCGGTAAAGTATTTCCTTAGTTAAGCCTGCAGCGATCCATGGAATTCGGTGCCAAGCTGGTTGAGAGGGTCCGGTTTTATCGGAGGACTTCTGGGGACTGATCCTCAGCTCAGTCTGGTATCACGGAAAATCGGGATTTTTTGTCTCTCGGATTCTTGGGGATCGGCATATGCCCTGTAGCGTCTGTGGACTTCTATCCGGAGGTTCAGCATCAGTTCCTTGATCTTCCAAGGCACAGCCTCCTTGCCCTCCCACGCCTCATAGGCATCGACTACTTCTCTCACGAATCCTGGAGCAAGCCCGATGTATTCCAGACCCAAAGCTATTCTTGTCACCAATACTTCACGGGAGAACATAGTCGGGTAAGCAGGCCGAAACTATTCTGGGCCGGAGGCGGCGCGCGACTCGAGTAGGCCCCCCAGGGGGTCGCTAGAGACCACGATTTTCGGTCCTGGAAAACGGGTTTCAAAATCGGGGGCCCAAAAAGTGAAGCTGAAAACTGGGCGTGGAAAATGGTTCTACATTTGCCCTTGATTTTCCTAGCCCTGAATCTGCCTAGCCTCTCCAGGGTGGGAGCTCAAGAGCTTGCTCGTAGGCCTTGCGTGAGTGTACTGGTTCGCGGTCGCAGTGTGAAATGATCACCTTTTCGAATGGAAGCTCTAGGAGGGCGCGCAGTGCGGGTAGGGCTCGTTTTTCATGCCACGGCGAATCCCAGATGCGAAGTTCACCGCTCCGCTCCGTCAGTGAGTCGCCAAACACGATCACACGCTGTTCGGGCAGCCAGAGAGGCGTCTCAAGGCGTCCCCGTCCGTCGTAGAGAGCGACGAGGCCTCCGGGAAGCTTGCTGTCAGGCTCGATTATCTCCAGCTTGGTCTTCGGAACATCGTCAGGCCAAAACAGTCTGGGACCGAATGGGCGGATATTGTAGCGATTCACGAACAGGTCAATGTCCCGAACATGGTCCGGAATGATGACCGCTCCAACAGTCGGCGGACGTTCATCGAGCCGTCTCCACGCCTCGGAGGCATCGGCGGGTGGAGCGAGTGGATCTAAGACCAACCTCTCGCCCCCCGACTCCACGTACGTAGATGTCACCACTGGTTGCCAATCAGCATCTGGCTTCCAGCCAGGATGCTCAGCACGCCATATCCACAGGCCAGCCGCTAAATCCCTAAGCTCGACCTTCTTAGTTACAGATTGCATGATATGTTCTCCACCGTCGCTCATCGAGTTAAGAATTGCTGAAAGAATGATCCTCGGCTGACGGAAAGCTTAGTATACAGACCAGTATACATATCTGCGTATGGCTAGCAAGAACCTCGCCATTAGAGAGGAAGTCTACCGGAAACTATCCGAAGCCAAGAAGGAGGGAGAAAGCTTCAGTGACGTAATTGAAAAGCTGCTCGAGAAACGAGGAGACCTGCTGTCCTTGTGGGGAGCATGGGGGGATGATGAAGAGGTCGCCTTTATCGAGGAAAGTGTCAAAGAGACAAGGAAGAGAAGCGTGATGCGGACACGTTAGTCCTAGACACTTCGGCGATAATCGACTTTCTCCGTAAAGGAGAGAAGACTAGGCGGATCATCGAAACCGTGAAGAGTAAAGGGGACATGGTTGGAGTGACAAGCGTATCACTCTTCGAGCTTCTTAGTCCGATCCTTCATAGGAGACTCTTGAAAAGGGAAAAAGCGGTTAGGGCTTTTGCAAGAGAGAGTCTATTCCTTGGATTGGACGCCGCTGCAGCCGAAGAAGCCTCAAAAATAATGGGAGCTCTAATGAGAATTGGAAAACCTATCAACGCTCTCGACGTCCTCATTTCCGGAATCGCGGTCGCAAACGGCGCCGACACCATAGTGACATCGGACCGGGACTTTCAGACAATCCAGAAAGTAGCGAATATTGAGGTTCTATTGATCTA